>Ga0214543_1009277_pt1 | contig 15445 bp, 10 predicted proteins | sample CNSS2metaG_FD_160094 | JGI IMG/M metagenome (GOLD analysis project Ga0214543, IMG submission 160094) | Root nodule microbial communities from cowpea collected in UCLA plant growth center, Los Angeles, California, USA - CNSS2 | ecosystem: Host-associated > Plants > Roots > Nodule | place: USA... | reverse complement strand
TATATATATATATATATATATAACTAGTATCATGACCCTGATATGGGATTATGGGTTTTATTGATTTTTTGGAACATGATCTTCTAAAGGTTTAAAGTATATAATTACCAATAGATTAAACTAAAGGAAAATTTTTTGGTAACGAAAATTTATTTTATGGACAAATTTTACCAACAAAAATAAATATGGTGATAAAATTCGTCGATAATTGAAATTTTAAAATTTGTCGGTAAAACGTTAAATCAAATTTTTAAAAGCGGCACAGACCAATTAGACCATATTTTTAGGATCAAGTGTGGGATGGGCCTAATCAAGCCGAGCCGGTCATATTGTCTTCCTATCAAGAGTTGCTTCTTCTTTCACTCATTTTGGTTATTGTTTCAACTAAGGGTGGACAAAAAATCCAATTTTTATGATCCAATCTATTTTTTCTATGATCCAATCCATTTAATATCTATTCTATTAAAAATTCAATCCATTTGAAATTCATTTTATTGGATTTGGATATCAATCTAATCTACATTTTATATATTTTATGGATTGGATATCCATTCTCGAAATCTAGATTTTTAAAATGGATAATCCAAAATATTCAATCCAAATTTTCAGTTTATATTTTTGGTTAGTTTAGGCTAAAGGTTGAGACGGACTAGCCCAAATTTAGTCGTATTTGATTGAGTTGGCGTGACCCTGTACAAAATTTATCCGAATTAGGCCAAATTTTGTCAAGTCAATCCCGATCGAAATTTGGCCCAGTTAGTCTTGGACAAAATTTGGAAGTATTCGGTTGAGTTCAACCCGACCCAAATTTGACTACATTGGGTTGAGTCGACCTAGACAAAATTTGACCGTATTCGGCCGAGACAACCACGACCAAAATTTGGTTGTATTTATTTATCCTAGTTGGCTCCAGTCAAAATTCGGTCGAATTCAATCGAGTTGGCTCTGATTGAGATTTGGCCGAGTCATCCCTGGCCCAAATTTGGTCGTATTCGGCTGAGACGGCCAAAGACGACCTAGGATGAAATTTGGCCATATTCAAACGAGTCGGTCACGATCGAAATTTGGCCGTATTCAAAATTCGGTCGTGTTGGCCTCAACCAAAATTTGAATGAGTTGGTTCTGGCCTGAATTTGGTCATATTCGGCAGAGTCGATCGGGATCGAAATTTGGTCATATTTAGGCGAGTCGATCATGACCTAAATTTGACGAAATTCAGTCGAGTTGGTCATGACCAAAATTTGGTCGAGTCGGCACTGACCCAAATTTAGCCGTATTCGGTCGAGTAAGTCCCGAACGAAATTTGACTATATTCAACTTAGCCGACTGTGATAAAAAATTGGTCATGTTCAGTCAAGTCGGTCCCGGCCGACGAATTTAATGGAGTCAACCCTGACCGAAATTTGACTGATCAAGCCCTGGCCCAAATGTGACCATATTTGACCAAGTCAGCTCTGGCCCAAATTTGGTCGTATTAGGCAAAATCGGCCTTGGCCGAAATTCAGTCGAATCCAGTCAAGTCGATCTCGACTGAAATTTTGTCAAGTCGACCTTGGCCCAAATTTGGTCACGTCGTCTCCGACCGAAATTCATTCGAAAGTCATCCAAGTTCATCCCATGCTAAAATTTGACCTCGTTGGCCTCGACAAAAAATCTGCCAAATTTTATGGTGTCAGTCCTATGGACACAAGTTTTAAAAAATTTAATTTGAATTTATTTTATGAAAAATGAATTTTTGATTTTGAACTTAATCCAAATATTTAGATCTGGATTTAAACTTGATCTAAATATTTGGATCTGGATTTTTAAAAAATCCAATCTACTTTTTTTTAAATGGATTTGGATCGAAAATTTAATCCAATTATTTGGATCCAAAGTGGATGTGGATTGGATCATTAAAAATCCAATCCATGATCACCCCTAGTTTCAACGATGACAATGATGTATGTGGGTATGAATTTATGAGAAATGGAAGGTGATGTATATTTATTTCATGTTGTTTTGGTTTTCACCCTCCTTTGTACTCACATGTCTCACCTACCATTTCAGTTTATGTTGTTCGATTATGAAAATGATACTGACATAACAAAAGTGGGTGACCGTCTATTTTTAATTCATAGGAAATACATTAGCAAAATGTAATTACATACTAGAGATGTCGTGGAGCTAGTCATGGTCACTTACCCTCTTAACTTTCAATAAATTTCTATGTAGATTTGGGCAGTAAATTTGTCATTCTTTTTACTGACAAATAAATTTGGTAGCATTGAGAATTTTAAATTATCGAATAATTATACCCACTTAATTTATAATATTTTTCTTGTCAAATTTGGATGGAAAATTTGTCCTTTTTTTAATTAATAGATTTAACAGTGAACAAATTTATCGGTAATAAAAATTTTAAATTATCGATAAATTTTAGGTTAAAATACTCCCTTGGTCCATGTTTTTGTTGAAAAATCTCAAATAGGTCCTAAGATTTTTGTAGTCTCAATTAGGTCCATATTTTTGAAAATGTGTAACAATTAGGCTCATTCCGTTAAAATAGAGTTAACGGTGTTAAAGATGTGCCACATGTCAGTTCCATATTTTTTTGAATTTTTTGAATTTTTTTTTTGAAAATTATTCATGCCACGTGTCACGTAAGTATTGTGCCACGTGTCAAGTCAGTAAGGTGACACGTGTCAAATTATTGTCTGAATCTCAATTTGGTCCATATATTTGTTATTTTTATTACATTTTAGTCCATTTTTTTTAAATTTTTTAAATATATTTATTTTAACTTTTTACAAAATTGTTTTAAAATTTTATATTTAAATTTATAAAATTGTTAATTTTAAACCAACTCTAACATTTGTATAAATTATTTAAAACAATTTTGTAACAAGTTAAAATAAATATTTTAAAATTTTAAAACAAAATATAAAATAAACTTAATATTATTAAAATGTTTAATAAAAATATCATTATAAAATTTATATAAAAGTTAAATTTGATCTCAATTTGGAGAGGATGAAATTGAAAATTAAAAAAAAAATGGACTGAAATATAATTAAAATAACAAATATATGGACCAAATTGAAATTTAAACAATGACTTGACACGTGTCACAATATTGATGTGACACGTGGCATAAATAATTTTCAAAGAAAAAATTCAAAAAAATTCAAAAAAATTCAAAAAAATTCAAAAAAATTAAAAAATTCAAAAAAAATGAGAAGCTGACACGTGGCATATCCTTAACACCGTTAACACCATATTAATGGAATGAGCCTATTTGTTACACATTTTCAAAAATATGGACCTAATTGAGACTAAAAAAAATCTTAAGACCTATTTGAAATTTTTCAACAAAAACATGAATCAAAGAAGTATTTTAACCTAAATTTTATTAACATATTTATATAATTATCGACAAATTTTACTGATTAGAAAATATATCGGTAACTAAAATCTATATTCACAATGAATTTATATATGACAATATTTTTTTGACAAAAAATAATCTGTCAGTAAAATTTATTAAAATTTTAAAATTTATCGATGAAATCGGTGAATAAATCAGATTTATTTTTGTCTGTAATTCCAAAAAACTTTATAATAATTTAAGATACTATATTGTATGAGATATTTTCAAAATAATCGAGTTATCTATGTATTTATGCGTATTTATAGTAGAGATTACGGAAATTTTTATATAGATCATAATTATGAAATGAAAATTGAAACAATGTTATTATTCAAAACCTCTTCATATCATATTTATGTTTGATTTATTAACTTTTATTTCTATCGATGTTTTATCTTTAAATTACTGTAATCATATTTTAAAATAAGAATAAAGAAATATAAAAGAACAATTTTTAAGTATTTACATAAATCATTACAAAAATTATCTTTTATTTTGGATGGATAATATTTACACTTTTATAAATACATATGTAGATTGTAAATGTAAACTTTATTTTGGATGCTACATATTCTTTTTAGAAAAAAAAAATATTTTTCTCATTTAAATATAATTAAGCATTAAAAGCTCATTTCCAAAAATATTAATTAAACCATTCTTTTAAAATCAAAATTTTATAACTCGAATAAAATATCTTTTTTAGATTTTTATAATATATAATAAATTAAACTTAAATTTCATTCAAGTTACCAAATATTTTATTATTAAATCAATAACAGTGAGATTATTAGATTAATAGACGTGAAATGATCAAATTAAAATTTTCAAGAGTCATAATTAATTATTTATAAGTAGTAAATTATTTATGTTCCATCAGTTGCAAGTTTAATAACAACATTGCCGAAGAAATTGTTCGTTTTAGAGGTTAACCTCCAGTATGATTTTATCTATAAAAAAATGTTCTCATTAACTAAGAAAAAAAAATGTATACAATCTTAATTTTATTTATCTTCACATTTATCCTCCAGTATGATTTTATCTATAAAAAAATGTTCTCATTAACTAAGAAAAAAATGTATACAATCTTAATTTTATTTATCTTCACTTTAGCCAAAGTATAATTAATTTTTTTCTGTATTTTAAATGTTAAATTCTGTATACAATATAATTAACAGTAGTTTAAGAGAAATTAATACACATATAAATTCATACATTTTATTCTTAGTTTTATGTATGCAAAAGTTTCAATAACAGAAAAAAAAAAAATGATCCAAGTCAGCGATCTTTAATAATAATAATTTTTTAACATTGGTCTAAAAATTATGGAAGGACAGAAGATTGAGAAAGAAAATGCAAATACATAATTGAGATTACTAATTAACAAGTATTGAAAACATTTGCACACTGCTTTTAGATCTGAAGATGCAATTCTTCCTCAAATCATTCATCAATCTCTAATATCTGTATGAAGTTTTTCTCATGACTCATAGCTTTTACGTTGGACACTGGGCGTGCTGTTTGCAGAACGCACGTCCTCGTCTTTCTGTATCTCTTTCTCCAAATGTTTATGCTTAAAGCTGAAGGTTCTTTTTTCATTTCTCATTTCATCTTCATATTCTCATGGTTTTTATACGTACATAAGAATTTCCTGATTTCAGATTTATTGTTGTTGCATTATTTGTTGTCTTATCATATACCTGTGTGGTATATTTCACATAATCATCTGTTTTTTATACCTTAGATATTACCTTATTGTGTCAGAGGATGTATAAATACACATGTATGTGTATAGATATATCCTGTTATTCCTCTTAATGAATTTGAATTCTTATTCTGTTGAGAACTTTAATGTCTATGTTTGAAGTAAGATGCATAGTACAGTGAAAGATGAATAATGTATTTGCTATAATCATATCATCTCTGGTTCCTAATATTGAAACTTAGGTTCTTTTAGTACATATGTCTGATCAAAATTAGAGTTTTATCTATTCAGATTATCCTGACTTTTTAATACAAAACTTTTTCACATGAATTCATGATGTGAAATTTCAATTCTAAACAAAAATAAGTGAATACAAATGTGAGTGAGCTTTTTTTTGTTTTGTAGCTACATTTGAAAAAAAATGACTTTTCAATCTCCGGGAAGCAAGTTGGCACTAACTCACAAGCATGATTGGCTGATTCTTGTGCTTCTTGCGATTATCGACGGACTCTTGAATTTGGTAGAACCATTCCATCGCTATGTTGGAGAACACATGATGACAAATCTTATGTTCCCATTCAAAAAAGATACCATACCCATGTGGGGTGTTCCCGTACGTATTCTTTAACACCTTCTTCTTAGTACACTATCCTTAACGTTAATCGAAAACCACTAAAAACAAAAAATAAGAGAGATTCATCCTATATATAGAAAATTACAAAATCCATGTATACTTTTATCACATAAACTTACATCATTTATGTCTGTGACAGATCGTCTCTATTTTTGTCCCCATTATTATTTTTATTGGGTTTTACTGTTCGAGAAGGGATATCTATGATTTACACCATGCCATATTAGGTATTCTTTTTTTGTTCTTTCAGTTTGTTTCTATTTTGTGACTCTTAGCCTTTTATGTCTTTCATCTCTTCACTCACTTCGAATTAATCCGAATGCAGGTCTCATGTTTTCTAGTTTAATCACCGGAGTCATCACAGATTGCATTAAAGACGCTGTTGGTAGACCACGACCAAACTTCTTCTACCGGTGTTTCCCTGACAAAATACCTGTATGTTTGTTATCTTCTTGTTCTTAGTATTCACAATATCATTTTTTTTCTTCTCATTTCATGTTCACAAATATTTATGATGTAATCTCATATTATTTTGCCTTTTTAAAAAAGATACTTACATCGTAAAACTGGAATACGATTTTTTGTATTTTTAGTGTTTCCTACAAAAAAAGAAAAATATCGTGCCTTTTTGTAGTTATTTTATTCCTTAAATTCTTCCATCTCTTACTTTTTCTGTGTGATTTTTATGTTAGTGATTGTTTAGTTATGCTGTGTGAATTGAGTCAGGTGTATGACAAAGACACTGGTGATGTTCTTTGTACCGGGATTAAAGCCGTTATAAAGGAAGGATACAAAAGTTTTCCAAGTGGACATACTTCATGTAAGTAGTATAAGTAGTAAAAAGATATGTATTCCAAAAACATTGTTTATATTATTAAAAGTCTCACATCGACCAGAGATAAAGGCCAATTTATAATATATAAGTGTGCAATCCTCATTTTACAAGTCGGTTTTATGAGGTTGAGTTAGGCTTAAATATACTTCTAACATGGTATCAAAACCAGGCCAATTCATAATATATAAGTGGGTGCAATCCTCATTTTACAAGTCGATTTTGTGAGGTTGAGTTAGGTTTTAAAATCCACTTCTAATATATATAGAGTAATTTTTTCTTTGAAAAGAAAATATATATCAACAAGATAAAATAAAATTAGCTTACAAAGAGTTTTCCTTTCTTTTTTTTCACAAAAGTGTTTATGAAAAAAATTGTTCAATCAACAAATGCAGGGTCCTTTGCTGGTCTTGGTTTTCTTTCATGGTATTTATCAGGGAAAATTAGAGTGTTTGATCGTAGAGGCCATATTGGGAAATTATGCCTAGTCTTGCTTCCTTTGCTTATTGCTGCTCTTATTGGAGTTACTCGAGTTGATGATTACTGGCATCATTGGACTGATGTGTTTGTCGGAGGCATCATAGGTTGTTTGGTATTGTTATCATAATATATAATGCAAAAACATTAACTATTGATTTTATTTGAATTTCATTTTCTGTAAATAATGTTTAATAACTCCCTCTGGTCGTTGTTGCTTCAGGTCTTGTAGTGTCTTCAACATGCTATTTGCTACTTTTTCCCCTGCCTACTCTACCACATGGTATGCATTACTATTCCTCATTGTTCCATCTTTGAATTTCAATTTATGTTTCTTTGAATACGACGTACTTGCATGTATCACATGAATTCATGAAAGTCGTGTATTTTGAATTTTAATGTTTGAACTTCAATCAGATGTTTACATCCATGATGGTTGTCAAGTGAATGGTTGTCTAGTGAGTATTTATCCAAGTTCCAGTAGAATGAAAAATAGGGTGTCAGAAAAGAAGTGGGTATTCACCATAAGTTTATTAATTGTATAATATAAAAGACTTGGGTATAAAAAATTATTTGAAAAAGATTTACAATTTTTTTGTTAATAAAAAATATTTATAATTTTTATAAAAAATTATATATTAAATAATATTAACATTTTAATATATTTTCGTTAAAAAAATATTTTACTAAACTATGTTTAATTTGTTAGTTTTTTTTGTAAACATGTAGGTTGGGCACCTCATGCATTTTTTGATATGATGGGAGAAGATCCATCTACAGCAGGCCAAACTCCACATCAATCAAAATTTGATGAAGTACCCCTACAGTTAATGGAGAGTGGAAGATATATGTGATCACTGAACCTCAACTCTTTTATCAAATAATTATTATGGCAGGAATATGATTTTGTTGACAAGATTAATACTCAGTTTCTAGACTTTGACTTTCCACACTGTAATTTATATCTCAGATACATCTAATTGCCTTAATGTTGTTCCAGCTTATGTATAAATATTAATTATTCAATGAAAGATCCTTTGTACAATTAGAAATTTATAATAATGTTTTATATATAAGTTTTAGTAAATAAGTGTTTGTTCTTGAATTTTGAATTTTGAATTTGCAAAGATGGGTAGATCAATGATTTTCATTTTAAAACTTTTGTTTATTTAAGGTTTAATTATGTGCAATAACTAACCTATCCCTGAATAATATCAATGGTACAAAATATAGTATTGTTTATTGAACTATTTTATATTAAACTATTAAACAAATTATCTCCTCATTCATCTTATTTATTTAATTATTTATGTTTATATTTTCACTTATACTTTTACTCATTTAATTATTCATGCTTATATCTAATTACACATTAATCTATTTATTTAATTATTTATATTTATCTCTAATCATTCTTTCTCTATTTTTTTATTTCAATATTTTAGCACTGATACTTGGATAAAACAAGTAATAATAAATAAAACTAACAATAATCATTTTAATTCTTGAAATAAAAGAAAAATAAATAAATAAATAGGTTTTATTATAAAATTACTAATAAAAACACGAAATTGCATATACATCTAACATTTTATTTTAATAAAAATGATGCAATTCTAACATTATATATTTGAATAGCTTTAAAAAAATCAAAAATTTGTTAGATATGTAAAATTTTCAAAGAATTTTTTTTAATATATTTTCAAATGGTAAGTAAAATAAAACTATAAAATTATTATGATTTAATTAGTAATTTGATTTTTATATCAACGAATTTATGTTTTGATCATGTCATTTTTAAAGTGTTATGTGACAAAATTTATGTCTATAACATTTAGAAATATAAAGATATGTAACATTTTTTACAAATATCCATTTAACACATAAATCTTGACAAAAATAATTGAGTAAACAATCACATATAATGAGAAAAATAAATCAAATAACTAAACTAAATATAAGAGTAAAATTAGTAATTAAATCTAAAATTATTTATGAGATTTGTTATGTACATTGTTTTCTTATTTGTCTTTCATATTTTTTTTTCAACCTGGACCGGTCTTCCAATTTAACACACGTAAACAAACATGTGGAGACTAATTTAAAAGTAATATATAGAATACCTGAAAGTTTAAACATAATTACAATCTTTGTGCGCCACACCTTAAGGAAATGTAAGAAAAATAAAACAGCTTTATTTATACTATGCATTAGTTACAGAATTTTGATTTTCTATGAAAGCCAAGCATAGTGAAACAAAGGCTTACTTGAATTGACAGTAGATTTTGATTGTGCAGTATCCATTATAGAGATACCAAAGGTTTCAGTTTCTATGAAGAAGATGCATGGCGTGATGTGTTTGTAATTTTAGATTTGAGTTAGAATGAACAAGAAATAAGAAAACGAAAAGCATGAATACGGAAAGTATGAAATATTATAAGAAATCTAAATCTGACACTTTCCATTCATTAATCTGGCACGAATCCTTGTACAATGACACAAAAGATTAAAACTACTACGAACACGACAGCAACATCAGCAAGGAGATTCATGAGACGGATAGAGGAAGATAAGGAACAGGAACCAAGAACAGATCATGCTTTCTTCGGACTGTCACTCCAAATTGCTCGATCATGATCAAATCTTCACTTATCATTCCACTTGGAAGCTTCCAATCAAAGTGATACAGCAACATTGCAAGGGTCAGTTCCACAACTCTGGATGCAAATGTGCTTCCAGGGCATATCCTTCTTCCAGATCCAAAAGGAATATACTCAAAATTACTCCCTTTGTAGTCAATGTTGTTGTCAATGAATCTCTCAGGATAAAATCTCTCTGATTCAGTCCAATAATTTGGATCTCTTCCAATTGACCAAGCATTGATTATGACCTTGCTATTGGCAGGTATGTGATAACCATGTATCTCACATGCTTCACCACATTCCCTTGGAAGCAAAAGAGGAAGTGGAGGGTGTAATCTCAAGGTCTCTTTGACAACTAGTTTCAAATACTTGAGTTCATTGATGCAGCTTTCATCAACCTTTCCTCTCATGTTGAATACCTCTCTGACCTCAGCTTGTGCTTTTATCATCACTCTTGAATTCTTCATCATTTCAGCCATGGCCCAATCTATGGTTGTTGCTGATGTCTCACCTCCAGCACCAAAAATGTCCTTAAAAATAGTTTATCAATCAATTCATTCACAACTTGAGATGCAAGTGCAAAATAAGATATAGATGGCAAAAGTGTCATACCAGAATTATTGCCTTGATGTTGTTCCTGGTTAAACAAAAATCCTGTTGGCTGCCATCCTCGTACTGCATCAGAACATCAACAAGATCTTGCTCTTCCCTTTGGTAATCTTTGGCCTCTTTATGGTCATCGATGATGCTTTCTATTATCTCATCCGCTTGTTGATGCAACCTCTCAAGCCTGTGTCTCGTGACATGTTGCAGCCATGTAGCAGAAGGAAAGAAATCTACAATGTCAAAACCTGCTACAACTTTCATCATTCTTTTAATCAATGAAATAAAGTTTTCATGGTCTTTGCATCTATTGCCAAAAGCAGACCTTGAAACAATAGTAAAAATTGATGAAAGTACAGCTTGACTGAGGTTAATGGGGGATCCTTTCAACGAGTCAATCCATTTGACAAGATTGAACAACTCCTCTTCTCTGATTGACTGGTATGAGTTGACACGTTTCAGGCTTAAAAGCTCCAACATGCAAATTTTTCTTACCTGCCTCCAATAATTTGCATAAGGAGCAAAAGCTATGCCTGTGTTGTTGTAACTCAGTACATCAACAGCTAGGACTTTAGGCCTTGTGGCAAAGTTAATGTCATGGGTTTTCATCACTTCCTTAGCACACTCAGGGGATGAAATGACAATGGTAGAAACCTCTCCAAGTTGAAGATGCATCAAGGGTCCATATTTTAAGGCCAGGTCTCTTAATTTTCTATGGGGCTGAGAGGATAGAAGGTTGTGAATATTACCTATGATAGGTAGCTTTCTAGGCCCATGGGGCATGTTAGAGGGTGTGGGTGTGTCATCAGCTTTCTTTCCTAGTTTTCTCAGTATAAGGGTTGTGAAGACACAGAAGAAAAGAGCTGAAAAGTAGAGAACTAATTCCGCCATGGAAGTATAAGAGCAAGAACCAACACAGAACAGAGAAAGAAAGGAATAGGTGGTTGTGATCCTGTTGGTGCTGGTGGTGCTGGTGCCATATGTAGCTTTGTAAAAAGTATTTTTCTGGTTATATTATTGCAACTTTACAATCAGCTATAATCATTTACCTAGCTACGTAATTGGATAATGTCGTAGTTGTAACTATCACTAACTCTTTGGGACACTATCATCATCTCCATGTTCTGCTATACTTGGAATGCTTTAAAATTTGGTCCTACGTTCAGCTTCTATTCAGACACTACAAAAGTGTTTAACTTCATGTTCTCCTATACTTGGAATGCTTTAAATTTATTACCCATTGCATTTAGGAATCTTTTTTTTTTTTAATATAGGTTAACCCCATGATCCACTAAATTCTGAAATTCATTTTGGAAGATAAAGTTCAGAGTGAGAATTGTTGTTTTGAAAACTTCGATACTCTCAATTAATGTTTTTGCATACACGGAATTTTATTATAGTATTGATGACTTTTTTTTCAGTTGACCTTCATTTCGTAAAAGCTCAACTTTAAGAGTTGAATTCATGATGTGTTTATGAAATTTGTGTTGAAATTTGTAAATAGTATAACCATGTTAACAGTTAGTAGCTTGTATCCTTATACTTGATTCTCCCATTTTGTTAGATTTTTATGTGGGAAAATGTAATGAGCAGAAAATGTAATCTACATACTTGGCAAGAGTTGAAGATCCTTATAGGTTATCAAACTAAGATTGAAGTAAGATGCATAATACAGTGAAAGATGAATAATGTATTTTCTATAATCATATCATCTCTGGTTCCTAATGTTGAAACTTAGGTTCTTTTAGTACATATGTCTGATCAAAATTAGAGTTTTATGTATTCAGATTATCCTGACTTTTTAATACAAAACTTTGTCACACATGAATTCATGATGTGAAATTTCAATTCTAAACAAAAATGATGATAATGGTTTAAGAAATTGTAGTTTAAGTTTGTCTTGTTTTATAATCTTCTAAAACCTTCTGTTTACAGTTTATTAACTATCTCGTGTGAAGACATTTTTGTTACATTGGCATGGTTATTCTGAGATTTGAATTGCAGGAAGAGACAGTTTCTGAGTTTCAGCATAGCGATAGATATCTGATACTGATTTGCATTGTTGTAGGGGACTCAGATCACATTTTAAACATAGTGATTGAGCAGAAGTAAGTGATATTATACGAAAATAAGTGAATACAAATGTGACTGAGCTTTTTCTTTTGTAGTCATATTTGGAAAAAAAATGACTTTTCAATCTAGCAAAGTTGGCACTAACTCACAAGCATGATTGGTTGAGCTGAATTATAGATTAATTTTCTAAAAATTTTAAATATTTTTACGTCTTAAAATTTAGATATTTGTTGTTGTTATTATAATGATTAAAAATAAATTTTAAAGTTGAACTACATTATTGCGGACGAGTTTATGTTCTCTTTACATTATTTTGATTTTTGTTATTTTTTAATTAATGATTCCTGAATTGCTTTTTTAGTTCATTCTTAATTAGTTGAAAAAAACGAACGAAAACTAATCAAATTATTATTTAAGCTTTAGAAAATAAAAGAAATTTAATTGTAAGTATTCTTGAATGTTCCATCCAAACAGGTTAAGCAGAAAATAAAAGGTGGTATTCTAGAAAATAAAGTTTGACCATAGGAAATAAAAAAGAAAAATGTCCGGTTGGAATTTTTTGTAATAAAATACAAAAGTAAATAAGAAAAGTGAAATCATAACTAAATAATTCTTTATTCAAAAAAATAGTTAAACTATCACCTGAAATGTTGTTTTCTGTTTTAATTTAAAAACAGAAAAAAATTTAAAAAGTCGGTAAGTGACAATTTTCAATAATAAAATATAAAAATCATTAACCTCTTCGTGCTGAATAAGGATGTCAAAAAAAAATCGTATCCGTGGCTATTTGTAGATAAAACCTGTAACGGGTAGAAAATGAATATTATAAATGGATATTCGTAAGTAACACGGATACAAGTATTTTTAATACCTGCATGTTAACGGGGTGAGCACGAATATTATAGTATCTGTACCGGTAGATACTCGTACCCGCTATACTTTAATTTAAATTAAAAAAAAAACATGATTAAAATATTAATATATTAATTTTGAATGAGTTATTTTTTATCAATTAGTTTTTTAAAAAAATTTATTTTTTTGTAAATTGTCACTCAATACTAAAATGTATGAATGTTATGTATTGTATTTTATTTGAATTTATAATTAAAATCGTTGTTAAATATATTTTTTTATAAACACCCCGTGGATATTCATATATATTAAAAATTATATATATATATATATATATATATATATATATATATATATATATATATATATATATATAACGGATATTTGACAAATATAAATATAGATATGACATAAATATTTATTTGACAGATAAGATTGAATTTGTTGAAATGTTGATATGGTACTGAAACCATAAATTCATATATAATTTAAATAATATTTTAAAAAGTTTTCTAATAATTTTAAATCAGATGCAAAACGGTCCACAGCCGCTTAATAAACAGAATAGATAAAATTGTGGCCATAGCAGATTAAAAATTGATACTTTAATTTTTCTGAACAGGAAAAGAAAAGCTAATAACTCGTGGCAGCTTTGTGACAACAAGAGACTCCAGGTGCTGAGTGAATCAATTTTGGCAGATGGCAAACATGCAAGATGATATTCCGCCATTTCTGTCACCATTTTTATTATTATATAATCTTTAATTGAATTAAAAAATAAAAATACATATAAAATATCTAGTTTTGCCCACAAATGATTGGAGATTGAATCGTTCGAAAAATGTAACATTAATAAAATATAAATTTAATTTATATATAAATGATTAATATAAGTTTTAACCTAAAATTTTAAGATATTTATGAGTTTTCATTTTATATAATATTTAAATTTTTATAAACTTTTATTTTTATATAATAGTCAATTATATATTTTTATTTGTGATTTAGATTTAATTGAATTTTCTATAAATAATATTTTTTAAGGGTTAAATATGTTTTTTTTTAATTTTAAATGTATTTTAAAATTAGTTTATTTTGAAATTTTAAATTATTTTAGTCTTTTATTTTTTAAAATATATGAATTTAGTCTTTTAATTCAAATTTATTTAAGGATAATTCATATTTCAAGTATGTCTGATAATATTATTTGATTTAATATTAAAATAAAATTGTGTTAATCTAAACAATTTAAATATAATTATAGAAATGATGCATATAAAATATTAAATAAATTTAATAAAATTTAATTAGAAAAAACTAAATTCATATATTTTAAAATAATGAAAAATTAAATTGATTTAAAATTTTAAAAAGAATAAATTTTAAAATTATAGAAGATAAGAGAAGAAAATATATTTAACCTTTATTTGATTATATTTAATATTAATTTGAATTGATTAGATGGGACAAACAAGATGAAATGAACTAATTTAAATCTTAAATAAACATCTTCTTGATTTCACTGACAATTTATTCAATTTGGAATCCCCATTGAACCCAAATTCAGTTTCAGCCATGGTTTCTCGTTCCACCACCCTCTTTGTTTCTCTGCTCCTGCACCTGCTTTTCTTCACCTTCTTCTCGCAATCTGAATCTAAATCTCAACCTCCCAATGTCTCCTTAGAATTGTACTATGAAAGCTTGTGCCCATACAGCGCCAACTTCATCGTCAATCACCTTCCCAAAATCTTCACCACTGACCTCATCCCCGTCGTTGACCTCAAATTCGTTCCCTGGGGCAATGCAAAACTTCGACCCAACGCCACCATCAACTGCCAGGTACCCTTTTCACCCAATTTTACTTTTTATTCATTTTTGCATTTGTTTAATTTTTTTTTTTTATTGCAGCATGGACCAAATGAGTGCTTGCTGAATACAGTTGAAGCCTGTGCTATTGATACCTGGCCTGAACTGGTAACAATTTTCTTGCCCCTTTCCTTTTTTTTAAATTTTTTTTCAAAGTTTACCCAATTTGAGCTTTAATGGGGGTTAGCAACACTGTGATAATTAGGGTCAGTTGAAAAAGAAAAGGAGTAATCTTGTTGTGTTGGTAAACTGTAACAGTGATTTGCTTTGCATGTGTATTTTCTGTGTTGTGAGTGTTTATTTATTTATCTAACTCGAGCTTCTTTTCTCTTTTTTTTTTTTTTTCTCACGGTAT
>Ga0214543_1009276_pt1 | contig 15445 bp, 4 predicted proteins | sample CNSS2metaG_FD_160094 | JGI IMG/M metagenome (GOLD analysis project Ga0214543, IMG submission 160094) | Root nodule microbial communities from cowpea collected in UCLA plant growth center, Los Angeles, California, USA - CNSS2 | ecosystem: Host-associated > Plants > Roots > Nodule | place: USA... | reverse complement strand
TATATATATTATGATAAAAAGCTTAGCAATTAAACCAAACTCTCTAAAAAGTGTATCGGGATATAATAATAATAATAATAATATTACACTTATTTTAATACCATTTATTATTTAAAAAATTGATTTCAAATCAGAAATGTTTTAGTTTACACCTCTTAATTATTTTCTCTCCTAATTATATAAATTTCAATAATTTTTGGTAACAAAAAATGTACACATTATGAAGTCTGTTGCTATTACTCATCCACAAAGCAACAACCAAACCAACACAGTCAACAATAGAGATGGTGAAAATCGTGAAATTAATAAGTATGAACCCTAATATAGGTTTTCTACTTTTGAGGGTACATAGGTTTTGATTTCATTGAAGTCGCACAAACTTGTTTCGAGAACACCAAAATAAAAAATATTTTGAAGTTGTAGTAGTGGAACAAATTATTGGGAAACAATTTATCAAAGTAATTACGTTATTGAACATGTTATGACCATATAGTGTAAGATCCAGTTTTCTGCCCTAAAGTTTTAAGGGCTGCCTTTAAGTTATTGGGCCTAAGGGCTGACCTAAAGGATAAAACCACCTCAAAGTCTGCCCTAATTCATTCATTTTACGCTTTTAGAATCTACTTCCTTGGTGCTTAGAGTCGCAGCCGTCACTCCATTAGGGTTTCGACGTTTAACCAGATTCAAGCCTAGCTCAACCTCGTTCTACTCACGTAAGTATTCCCTAACGCATAGCTTCAAATCTCTGGTCTTATTGTGTAGCCAATGTTAATGTTCCCGTAACGTACCCACTGCTATTCTTTTTCCAGCTCCATAATCCTCTCCTAGAGCTGTGGTGTTCCTCTATTCGGCGTCAAGGTCTTGTGCTAGATTATTCCCAGGTAAGGGAAGCTAGACCTTACTCTGTTGTTACGTTTTTCTGCTTGTGTAGCTGTATCTTGCCATGGGATATCTTGTATGTGTTGTGAACCTGCGAAACGTATTACTTTTGGGCTGTTTAGATCTGTTACGAGGCTTGCACGAGAGAGCAGTGGCGAGCACTGGTTTTCTCGCCCAAGCGAGCACGTCTCGCCTAGGCGAGACTATCGGGAGCTCGGCTGGATTTTCTGCGCGAGGTATCGTTTGAGCGACGCGTTCCCTTTTTGAGCGAGCCACATTCTCGCTCAGGCGAGGAGGGCTCGCCTAAGCGAGAGGGCGCAAGAAGCCACTGTTCCTGTTTTCGAGCCCTCACTTAGGCGAAGGGGGCTCGCCTGAGCGAGAGTCTCTCGCCTGAGCGAGACCCTTCAGCCTGAGCGAGGTGTTGGGCGAGACAATGTGATGTTTGATAGTTTTCCTTGACCTTGAATGGTTATGCTTGTTGGATTTAAGTATTGTGTTGAAAGTATGAGACAAATGAGTATGCATGAGTGGTATGATTCATAATTCGTGAATAATGGGTTTAGTATGAGCATGGCATGGGACATTAATGAGATGGTTGGTATTAAAATGGCATGGTAATGAGATGAGTTGAAATTCTATATTCATGGATGGATTATGATGGGTGGAATGGGTTTGACCTGGAACATGAAAGGTATTGGCTTTAAAGGTTGGCATGACAAATATATATTTGTATGATGTGTATTACTTGGCTGTATGATTATGTTTGGTCTGTGTCAGTGCGTAATTCCTTGGAGTCTCTAGGTGAGACTTTCAGGGTCGTGCTTCAATGGTCGGGACGTAATTCCATGGTCCCTGATAGTGGGTGTCCATGGTGGTGACTCATCTGTATAACTTGGTAAGGATTCAAGGTAAGGATTGTATCCTGACGCTCTAAGGAGTCAGTTAGTCTCACTTAGAGCGGACTGACTCTTGTGGTGAGAGTAGCAGGAGGCCTGAAATTCATTAAGGGCTAACCTTGTGGTGAGGAAAATCGATTCATTGTAACACTTGTAACACATAGCTCGGGGTGAGCAGCTCAGGGGTGAGTAGAGGTATCCACCACAAATGCAAGCATCCGCTGAATCCGACTAGGTTATATGTATCCGGATGAGTCGAGTCTTATTGTATTGTTTGGAAGGTCTTAACATGCCTGTGTGATGTATGTATATTGGACTGTGAATATGTATCTGATTACTTTGGTGAAATGGTTTTGGCTCTAGCTTACCCTTGCTTGTTTGATTGTTTTGTATGTTGTTCTTCTACTTTTGCGATGATCATCAATTTATTGATGGGAGCAGATGAGAGAGGTACTCGAGATCAACAGGGAAGGGATTGGTTTCGCTGCATAGTCTACCTGGGTTGGACTTCATGTTTCTTTGGGCTTTTCTTTAGGGCTAAGGCCCATGTACTACTTTGTTCTTTAGTACTCTATTAACTATTGTGAAGTCCTTGGATTTCGTTTGTATCCAGCATCGTGGTGTGCCTTGGTTTCTCCTAGCATCCTCTGGATATTGTCAGAAGTAGCGTTTATACTCCAGGGCTTGTCACTAAATTTCTATCTGTGTGACATTTCATTTAAATTAAAGTTATTATTTAAATGGGGTGTTACATATAGGACAAATGTTTAGCCAAGGAGGTTAAAATGCATAATAAGAGCATTAAAAAAGAACATACATCAAAAGAAAGAGCAAAAGGAAAAGAGAAATAAGGATGTAAGGATGTAGTAGAAATGTTTGAGAATATTTTTAGGCTTAATACGTGATTTAGTCATCTAATTTGTTATTTTGGTTCATTTTGATCCTTTTATTATTATTTTTGATTCAATTTAGTCATCCAATTTTTTAAAAATGTTCAATTTGGTCTCCTTATTAATTTTGATTCAATTTAATCCTCTTTTTTTTAAATGATCCAATTTTGTCCTTTTCAATTTGAAACCAAATTAGTAATTAAATTTAATTATAACTTATATGTACATATTAAAATAATTTTTTAAAATTTATTTATCAAATTACTCCACCTAAATTCATCAAATTATTTAGGAAGCAAATCCCACTACATGATGCAAATCCCACCTCGACATTACATTGGGATTGGTAAGTTTTATTTAAGACATTAGAACATTCTCTTACTTATATGGATTTTACTTAATCATACCTACAATTCTACTAATTGTATAACTTATGTCATGAACGAAAACATGGTCATTGTGTGGATCCAGATGAGTTATTTCTTGTCACTCACAAGAAGAAGGATGGTGCCTGGGTAGATGCATATGCACGTGAAACCTATGTATGTTATTGAATATATTATATATCTTCTTATTTTTATTTTTATTCTACATCTGTAATACTTTTTAAACATTGTGATTGAATAGGAAGCTTATCATCAACACGTGGAAGAAATGGAATCAAATGATTATGTAGGATCCACAACATCAACAAGACTTCAATGTTGGAAATAAGTTGTTGGAGGAAAGAGTCGAGGTCAGGTTCATGGCACTAGTGACTTGGGTGCGAACATTCAACATGGTGTCGCATTCCTCACTCAACCTTCCTTATCTCGTACAAATGATGAACATGCACGTCACAATGAAAGGCTTGAGCAAGAGTTGGTTGAAACAAAAAAGAAATTATGCCATTATACAAAAAGAAATGAAGCTCATCCGAAAACAACTAGCCTTGGTATTGGAAAAGCAGGTTGCAGACATTTCCACTGGTGCTAGTAAAGTGATCCTCATTATGACCCAAACTTGGATGGTCAACCATTACCTTGAACATGACTTCTCGGTATACTTTCTTCATTAAATTGTCTTGTTCAATTATATGGTATATACTATTTTTAAGCTTCACATTTTAATATATCTTAAATTTTGATTTTATAGGTCTTCACTTAGTAATGATTAATTGGATCTTGACTTCTCGCCCTATGTGACTTTGGCTTTGTACTCAAGTTGAATGTACTATTTAGAACTTTAGAACTTCATTAGTAATATGATAGTGAACATTATAATAAACTTATGGATTAATGTAATCACAACCACTTTCTGGACATATATATTTGGTTCCTTTATTAATATATTTTCAACTACAATGTTATTATGATTTGATGTTTAATTCTCACTTTTGAAGTTGAGTAATTGTGATTGGAGTTGAGAAGAATTATGATCGAATGTATATATGTCTATTTATCATGTTTTAATGTCAAATAGAGCGTGCCAATTCATCAAATCGATTTGGTGTAAACTGCATGGCATGCGACGGTCTTAGCGTCGGCTAGACCTACTCAAAAGTAATTTTAAAATAGTGCGGGATAGGCATACGCTATAACATCACATTTAGAGACATCTAGACCTACACATAGCGTCTACGTATGACTGACTCTATAGCGTATACTTATGACCAACTCTATAGCGTCTATGTATAATAGACTCTATAGCGTTTGCATAGTGTCTACATATGACCGACTCTACAACGTCTACATATGGCCGACTCTATAGTGTCCTGGGTTTTGAGTCGCAGTATGTTTGGACGCTCAGACAACGCTATAGAGTCAGTTTTTCACTTTTAGCCGACTCTAATTTACTGTTTTCTTGTAGTGATAACATGATAGCAAAGTCATTGTAATAGACTATCCTAATGAGATTTGTTGTTTGTTGGACATATTGTTTAAACTGCTATCGGACCATTCATTAATATCTAGTCCCACACACAAAATATATATACCTCGATGTGAAGGGAGTGTGTTGAAAATCGCATATCAACTAAAGATAAAACTAATTTTCAATATATATGTGGGTGCAAATTTCACTTTATAAATTAGTCTTGTGGGACTTAAAATTTACTCCTTATCATTATGATAAGTGAGTCATGAGTTTTTAAAATGTAGATGTAGTAAATATAACAATGGTGTTTAAAAGTTTACAAATGTTGTACATTTAAAGTAAAATAAACTAGAAAATGTTTGATGCGAAATTGAATTGATGATGAAAGTAAACTACAAAGAAATGTGGACAAACGTTAGGGTACAGTAGTAGGAGAGGGGGCCATCCAGAACACAATGGCCATAAGTGCATGAATTTCAGAGGTTTGTGACGTTCTGTACTACACTCTAATCATTTCAACAAAAACATCACCATGGACTGTCGTATATGCTCTTATCATTCTTCACATATACTACCTCCATCTATCACCTACGATTACAAATGTTTATTATTATAATACATTTTAAATCACTTTCTAGGTTTAATATTTTGTGAAGTGAATACTCTCTCACGTGTTCATGCACCAAATATTTCCGCACTTGTCTTTTTCGCTTTTTGTTCCATAAAGTATTTTCTGAGTATTGGTTATATTGTCCATGAAATTCATCGTTCAAGTGTTGAGAAATTGGAGAAAGACAAATGCATACCAACACCTTTATTACTTCATCACAAGTTAACTATATAAAAGAATTTATTTAATTGCTTCCGACTTTTTATACCGATGACCATATCAGTATCTATAATTTTCTTTTAAATAAATAAGGTTATTTAGAAATAATTCTATAATATATAAAATAAAATAAAAATTGATCTTAAAATGTTATCTAAATAAAATCATATAATAAAAATATTAGAATAAATAAAATTAGTCTTTTTAAAAATAAATTTAAATAAATTGTACTGCTAATTATATTTAAATAAAGTTAATTTCTTTGAAAAGAATTCTAATATCATAAATCTAAATAAAAAAATAAAATTATATAAAATCAAGTTCTAAATAATTTAGTCATTTGATTTTTTTTTTAGAAAAACTTAAATTAAAAATCACTACTAGATAGTTGGTATAAAAATATTGAGACCCATTAATAAACAAGATTTAAAATACTAATAATATTAGTTACATGAGAGTATAATTTATTATATTTATTTAGTATATATTTTAGATTTTGCCTAAGTGTATCCTTAAGGGAATTATTTCATCTTTTCTAGGTTACATCTTACTATTGCATAATTTAGCTTTTTCATTTGTTTACACATCATTATATTTTATCTAGTGGGTTTCTTTGTCTTGGACCATCTGATTAGAATTCTCTTTGACTAGAAAATTTTATAGTTTTATTTGAAATAAACAATATAAGACATTAGGAATAAGGCTTGATTATGTATTTGTGAACTTGGAACATCTAAAACAATCATTATAAGTTCAAAATTTTAGCTGAAAAATGTGTAATGAGATAAGATAAAAATAAAAAACACAATTTCTTTTATTATATTTTGTTTTCCATTCGATATTCTTTTCAGTTTTAAAAGAATTTGTTGGATATCTCATTAAACAAGAAATAAAGTTAATTTAGAATATATAACAAAATACAAATCTCATTTTTCAATTCAGTTTTATTTTATTGACTTATAATTAAAATTCACATAGAATGTACTTAAGTGATTGACCCCTTTTTGTTCCGTAAATACTACTTGAACTAATAAATTAATACGGAATATTTTTTACTTTGACCATGAAATTGATCGACACACAATTATATTTTAATTATATAATAAAATAAGTATTTTTTAATAAGTTACTAAAATTTAAGTACAGTTTTTCTTATTTCAATAAAAGTTTTCATGTCATTAATAAAATCTTATCTTAATCACTTATATAACTTTTTAATTAATATTATATAATTGTTTAGTATTAATGAAACATATTTACAAATAATTAAGTATAAGAGTGTAATTACATTCCACAAAATTTTGCAACATAAAAAGAAAAACTATTACATCAATAAAAATACATTATTTAAAATACAAAAAAAATGAATAAAAGGAACACAACTTTGTAAAAAGATACAATTATTTAATGCATTGTGATAAGTTATAATAAGAAAAACAGTACTACAATTAAGTTAATGCTTATTTACTTTTACAATATTATGTTTGTTATTTACTATTAATAAATATGTGTGCCTTAAGCTATATGTAACATATTTTTCACATGTATGTTAAGTTATGATTTTATATTCAGCTTTTCTATATCAATTTTCAGTTTTTATTTTTGAGTGTAAATCAATCAGCATGTTAGTGTCACATCACTCAATGCTGTTAAAAACACAAACGGTTGTTTTCAATAACAGATTAAAAGCACAATTAAATAGTAAATTTTCAATAAGTGCTTTTGTTAGTAATTACTATCTTTAGTAAAACTAGTCTTTCAAATATTCCTATGGTATTAAATTATTAAAATGCACTCATAATAGAGAGCTTATGAAATAAAGCATAGGTATCATCTTCTAACTTTCTTACGAAGTCACTGGTCAAACTTACATAGATTCCATTAATTTTTTATCAATTGTTGTAAGGATTAAAGAATTCATGTTTAATGTAGTATCGAGTTTAAGATGAGTTTGCATAAAAGAAAATGATTAAAAATAATGTGGTTTAGTTTAAATAAGTTAAATTATTAAAATAATTAAAAAAGTAAATAGCAGTGGTATTAGTTTAAGTTAAAGTTGTTGGAGATGGTAACTCGTCCACACGTGGGACCTGAGGCAAGAAGGTGCGTGTAAGAGACAGAAAAGTGGGAGCGTATGGGGACAAAGTGGGTCCCATCAAATTATGTAACCCTTTTCCCACTTCATCCATTATCCCCTCCCCACGTGCGCTCTCTGTGGGCCCCACCTTCTATCTGGATAAAAAATAAATAAATGAACCTTACCATTATCAACCATTGTTTTTTTCTCTTCTTTTCTTTTTGTTTGCTCGTTTTATGCGCCGCGTTATTTTCAAAGCTTTCAAACCAATATTCAAAGCGTTATTCAACTTTTTCTCGTAAGTTGCTATTTTAAAAATATTTTCTTTTACAAAACAAAAATAACAAAACGCAGATTCCAAGCACGGACCTGGTCGTGCTCCGTTCCTTCCGATTCTCTCGGTACTGATGAATCACACATGTGACCTTCGCTAAACCAAACACGGATTTAACTAATTTATTTTCCATAAATGTACTACAATTTTATTTTATTTTTCTGCAACTATAAGATATATTTTTTCCTTTTTTTTAAATATCATTGTGACGTATTAATGGACCATTCCTCAGGAAAATAATTTTCGTATATAAAGGAGAAAAGAACTAGCTAAGGAGGATGAACATTTAGTCGATTACCTTGTAGTCATTACTTCTTCTAATGTGAATAAGACCTTATTGACTGTTTTAATTTATTATATTTATTAATAAATATATTCTTTTAATATTATGTTATATGCTTTCTTAATCCAAGTGATTCAAATGTTTTAGTGATAATTGAAGCAAGCTTTTATAGTATTCCTTAACAATACAAACAACAGTTTTATTATATGCGTATGTGCCATAGAAAAACACTTCAACCTTTAATGTTAGGAGATTTGTTTTTAATCGAAAAGAAGAATTAAAATAAATGTAGTTGTATACAATTTAATTAATCTCATTATTTTTATTTTGAACTATACCTCCTCCAAACTTCTTTTTTTTTACGACAAAATATGATAAACTCCTTCAACTTTCCAATCTAATATTGTTTTCTGGTATAGATATTAACTCAGTTGTTGGTCAATTCACAAGTTATGTTTGGTAATGAATGAAATAAATATAAGGAGTGAGTAGTTGATTCTCTTGCAGGTGATAAATTAGAGTTAATTATACTTTTTCTAATCAACTATAAGACATCAGAAGTATAGGAAATCCCATGCTAATATATTTCACTCAGTGAAAAGGATATTGGTACAATATGATAATTCTAGGAACGAAAAAATTGGAAAAAAAAAATTAAATTTACATTTTTCAAAAAGTTAAAATTAGTCTCTATTTAATTTGGATAATATCTTTGAATTTTTAAATATTTAGCTTGTATTATATATTATTTTTCATATTTTATTTTTCTGAAAGTAGTTATGGAAAAACTTATTTAAATATATTTTTAATATATGCAATTGTTACTTGAGAGATCAAAATTGTTGGAGATAAAATTGAAATTTAAAATAAATCTTCATGGAGAGACTTTGATCGATATGCTTTCATCCTCACAACCTTCCAGACATAGTGTGATTCTTCTCCTTTAAATCTCAATTTGTCATCCATTTGTTATAAGGTTCGAAGTATCTCCTCTTGCACCATCATCATTTTTTATGCTTGCGTTTTTAAAACTCAAGCATAATTGATTTTCTTGCCCCTTGGTTAGCACCAAAATATTCTATATAAAGAAATGGAGATATTAAGCTAGAAAATTCAACGTGTTATGTTTTATTTATTGTCATTCTTATTTAACCTAAGGCTTCATTCTTCCTTCTCATACAAATAAGACCTTGTTTAGTGTTTTGATTCACTTTATTTATTAGTAGAGTTAGTCCTTTAATATTATGATTCAAATGTTTCATTAATCAAAGTGGTTCAAATGCTTTAGCGATACTATCAATATTTTCCTATTAAATGGACTAAAATGTCTTCTATAAATCTTGTCTAGCTTGGTTGATGGCTTACTAGGAATGTTACTAAGATTGAGCCTAGTCCATAACACTACAAAACTTGTTTTCTATGTATGTGTAAAATAATGTGTAGTGATAAGTAGGATTCCAACCTACCTTAAGCAAGTCTTGTCACTCAAGACTGATGGATTTGTAATTACATGTAGGATTTCAACTTACCTTTAGCAAGCCTTATCACTCAAGAATGAGGATTTAAGAAGGATTCCAACTTATCTTTAGCAAAACTTATTATTTAAGAAGGATTGTGTAGATAATATGTAGGATTATGGCAACCTATAGCTCAAGATTAACTAAAAATAACAACATACAAATATCAACAAATAAATTGAAATATTTGTCTAATATAAATATAGAAGAATTTTATGACAATCATGCTAAAATAAATACATAATCTGTAACAAATTTAAAGTATAATAAATATTAACACAAGTAATGATGACTAAATAATTATTAAATTAAGGTAATATAATGAGAGAAAAATCAACGATTTGATTCTTAACCTTGAGAGAAGAATCACAAGCTTAAAAAAAATACTTGGTTACAAATAGAATCGGTAAAACCAAGACAAAATAGAAGATATAGTGCTCTACGTTGAAATTTTACCTATCATTACACCGTCCCTTAATAATAAAACTTGCTTAAGGTAGGTGTGAATGCTACGTACACATCCCCTCAGTATAGGATGACAAATGAACTTGTTCCCCATAATATTATTTGAACTTGTTCCGATATTGACAAGGAATCTCTGTATTTATTAGGTACGGGTATGAGTACGGACACAAATGAGTTTCTACGTATATCGGTCCTCATATCTTCCTTATTCTTATTCCGATCTCCGTTTTAACTTATTAAAACACCTTTAATCATTTATGTATTCTAAAAGACTTGTACTAACATTTGGTCAGTAGTTTTGTAACTTATTATTGGGATATACATTAACTCATTTTTTTACTCTTTTTTAAAATTATTTTATCATTATCCAATTGTTATTTGATATTCTTATTTTATATTTATGCAAATATAATATATTTCTTTATATTTGACTTTGGAAAACAATAATGTTGTTTTATTTTAACATGTATGATAATATCATGTGTTTTTCTTTAATAAATTTTAATAATTTTTTCTATTTTATAAATTTCAATTAAGAGAATTCATATTTTTTATATTTTAAAATTTTTTATTTTTGTATATTTTTTAATTATAATATTTTTCTAAACAAAATTTCTATATTTTTTAGAGCTTTAAATATTTATTTTTTATTTTTTTAGTATAAAAAATATTTTTTTTCAAGTAAAAAAAATTAAAAGCTGTTAATGGTAGAGTTCAAGATATAAAATATACATGTAGTATAGTGGTAATAAAGATGTAAAAAAGTATTATGCATGAAAAAATTCATTAATTCTTTAACAGAAAATAAAATTACATCAAGAAAGAATTTCTGTTTCGTTAATTTTTATTAAAAAAACACGAATTAGTTATATTATTAGCTCGTTACAACAATAATCGCTTTTTAAAGTTATTTTTTTTTTCTATCAAGAGAGGGTTTAAGTGTGTGAATAGAGAAAAGTGGATGTAAAAATAATAAATGGTCCTATGCAAATACTTGCTCTTCTGGCGGACCAGAATTTTATCAAGGCCCAATTTGCACTTGCTTTAATCCAATCTTTTTCATTCTATTATTATATCCTAATTATATATATATATATATATATATATATATATATATATATATATATATATATATATTTTTTTAAAAAATTATTAATAACAAATTTTAGTGATAAAAAGTTGTTAATCACTATAGTGACCAATTTACAAAATAAAAAAGTTATTGGTTATTAAAGTAGTCATTATTATAAATAAAAAATTATAAATTGTTTCTTAATTAGTTTATAAAATTTAGGTACCATGTTTTAGCTACCAAAGAAAATTGATCACAACCAAGATTTTTTCTACCAAAATAATTAGTTTCTAAACTAATATTTGATTAATTAGTGACTAATTATAATTTTTTATTCATAATAGTGACTATTTTGGTAACTAATAATTTTTTATTTTGTGAATTGATAATTAAATAGGTCACTATAATGACTAATAACTTTTAGTCATTAAAATTGATTATAAATTAGACATTTTATTGTAATATAAATAAGACATTTTGAGATACTTTGCAATTTAGAGTTAACAAAAACTTGTAAACATATTCCTCACTTTAATATCTTGAAGTCGAATATTTTAGACTTTTCATAGTTAGTTTTTCTTATCTTAAAACTTTGTTTTCTACAAAATTATTAAATTTGAAAGTATTTTTTATAAAATTTATTACAAAAAATATTTTATACAAAATATTTAAAAAAAAAAAAAAATTCTTTTCAAGATTTGTAAGTATTTCTTAAAAAAGAAAATCAAATCAAAATTGGCAGGAAAAATAATTTTTTCAATAGTCATACTTTAATGAAATCCTGGCCTCTAACTGGATACAAAAGTATATGCTCCAAGCTGGCAATGATCATACTCCCAACTTGAGGCAACTCTTAACTTTAATATCTTTTTAGTTTGCTTTTTCTCTTATTAAGCGATGTGCATATATTAGACTGCAATTTTCCTAATTCTCTTATAAATAGGAAGGAAAAATAAGCTATATAATGACGTTGTATTTTACATTATCATCTAATTACAAACTTTCTAAAGCTTAATTAGTTTTTTTTTTTACCGCTCAATAGTTATTCTTTTATGAATTTGACAACCAAAGTTTTTTAATATTTTATTATCATTTTAAATTTTAGTATATTTTAATATTTTGTTTTCTAAAGCTGATGATTTAATTTTAAAAGTGTAAACCTAAAAGGAAAAATTTAGTATGATACTTAAATCATTCTCATTCCAATTCCTGACTTTGAATCTTATCTTTTTTTTTCTCACTTTTTTTTTATTGGAGATTTGAAAAGAAACAGAAAAAGGAAAATTATAATGACCATTTACTTCACATTGTTTTGTCTGGGTGTATAGATAAGAAAGAGAAGAAAAGAAAGGCCAAACACAAAGCACATGAGATATGCAAGTACAAGATATGAAAATATGAACACAAAAGGCTAAGCATGGTACTGTATATAGCAGAATCTATCATAGATACCAAAACTCAGAAACTGAACACTTAGAGACACTTCACAACAGTTAAAAGCTATTTCCAAAAACCTATTACAGAATACGTTGCATGTGTACTGTCTTTTTGTTTTTATGTCTCCAAATATGTAACTGATTTTGCTATCACTTTTTTTTACCAATGCCATTACTATTTTCGAACTTCAGACTTCCTAATTTCAAACAATTTTTTTTTAAATACTTGGTAGTTTGATATCATAAATATGTTATTATTTATTTATTTATGAATTATAATCATTTAAAAATTGAAAATTCCTTTTAGAACTTGTTTTGAATGGATTAATAATTATTTATAAATCACTTCTGAAAATGAGAAGTTTTTTTAGTGACAAATAAATAAAAAAGTTTAAGCTGTTACCGAAAGAGAATGTGGTACAAAATGAAAGGGAGGAAAAGTCCATTGCCGAGAACACTGAATGGAGATTTTGGGCCATACATAATGCCTCTGTAATCCCTCCCAGCACAGAATAAAACGGCAGGCTTTTACTTCCTTCACTCCAATAAATTCTCTCCACACCCCCCATGAATTTTTAAAATGACTCTTTTACCTTCTGTAAAAGTGATTTTCGTATTACATATTTCAGATTCTGGAACAAGATTTTTTGGAAAGAGATTTCCGTTTTGAGATTTTCAAAACAGAATTTCCGAAATATAAGAAGTACATTATGGAACCAATATTTTGGAATAAACTTCCAAAATGTGTTTAATGCCTTCTGGGATGAGTCTTTTGGAACAGCAACATGAAATGTGTTTCGAAAATAAATTTTCAAAACACATAAATACATTTTGGAAAAAGAATTTCAAAACGAGATTTTTTCATATTTTCTATCTTCTTTTTCCACTATAGCTCAGGTGATGTTGGAAGTTGTAGTGGCAGGAACCACGATGGTGGTTCAGTGATACAGTGATTTTGCAAAACAATGTTTGGATTTTCTTCCTTGGGGGTGCAATTAGTAGTTTGTAGGAAGCAATAGCCGAAAGGCATTGGCACTTGCGTCTTATTGCACAGGTTTTGATTCTTTAATTGCCTATTAAACAGTATTTTATTTTTAAAAAAAGAAAGCAAGAAACATAATATATGGTAAAATAGCCCAAAATTGAGGTTGAGCCTCGTTGAACTTGGTGGAAGCACGTAGAGAGACAATAAGAAAATATTTTATTATCAATCAATTTTATGATTAAAAGTTGTTAGTCATTATAGTGACCAATTTAGATATCAATTTACAAAATAAAAAATTAATGATTACTAAGATAGTCATTATTCTGAGTAAAAAATAATAATCTGTCGCTAAAATAGTCATTAATTAATTAGAGACTAATTTAGAAACTAATTTTTTTGGTAGCAAAAACCTTAGTAACTAATGTTTAATGATCAATTTCCTTTGGTTGCTATAACCTTGGTAGCTAAATTTTACAAATCAATTTAGAGACTAATTATATTTTTTTTTCATAATAATGACTATTTTAGTAACCAATAATTTTTTTATTTTGTAAATTTATATCTAAATTGGTTACTATAGTAACTAACAACTTTTGGTCATTAGAATTGATTGTTAATGAAATATTTTCTAATAGTGGTAGCTTTAGTCCAAACTGGTAATTCTATTATTGTTTCCTTACAAGATTAAAAAAAATTAAAAGAGAAATGTTGATAAACTTGGTGATTTAGAACTTAAAATAGCAAGGAAATGAAATAAATTGTGTGTAAGTTAGGATAATTAATTGAATTGATGCAAACAAATTATTGAAACGAGATTATTTCATTAAAGTAGGTTTGCCTTTTAGCACCGTATTGAAATTTTATATCATGTAGTGATTCTTCATGTTACTTCACATATTTTGAAATTGAAAAGTAGACTAGACATTCAAACATAGCCTAAAAAAGTGCATCATATTAGGGGTGGCAATGCGGACCAGCCTGTCCCGCATTTGGCCCGTAAAAAACAATTATGTTACTTTAAGTTCACTCATTTTAAATAATGACTACTTAGATGCCCCTTCTATACCCTATTCACATTACCATTAAGTTGTGTTAGACAAAATTTGTCATAACAATTCTTAGGTTAGTTATGATGTATAACTTTAACACCAACCCACCTATCAACACATGTTCCATACCTTACTAATTATCTTACAACAAAAACACAATAGGTGGTTAATTGTTTCCTCCATCTCTTTGTATAAAACACATAAGGTGTTGGCAATCAATATTCTCGTTCTTCCTAGGTTTACCTTAGTCGCTACGCTATTTTCAATTACCCATAATAAAAAATGTTGCGCAAATGATAGAAGCTTTACTCTCCAAAAAAGATTAAACTAGTCAAATTTTCCCTCTAAAGATATTCTTTGGCTTTGTGTATGCAGACTTAACTATAGAAAGATTTGTCACCATCTCTCCATGCTCATATGTTATCTCTTTCTCTATGTATTGAATTTCGTGAACCACTTCTCTTTGTGGGTCTCTCTACCACCATGATTCGTGTTTTGGTCTAAGGCTCTTTCATTCAACCTTCTCCATGATCCATACTTTGATTCTAAAATATGCCTCCATAAATCTTAATTTCGCACTCCAAAGTCTCCGGTTCAAGTTAGCCAATAATGCAATATTGAACTGTCTTATGTCCTTTTCCCCCTATGATGAAGGATTGACCCCAACCAAGGATGGAGGCAAATGCTTAAGAAGACTAACCATGTTTAGAAAGGAAGTTCACTAATCCTTCATCCCTTTCATTTGTGTTTGCTATTTTTGATTCCCTAAGTTGACTTAGTTGAATCAACTTTAGTTGACTTGTTGACCTTTGACTAGGTTTGACTTGTTGACTTTAGTTGACTTGACTTAAGCCAACATGCTAATCTATGTTTATTTGC
>Ga0214543_1009272_pt1 | contig 15451 bp, 22 predicted proteins | sample CNSS2metaG_FD_160094 | JGI IMG/M metagenome (GOLD analysis project Ga0214543, IMG submission 160094) | Root nodule microbial communities from cowpea collected in UCLA plant growth center, Los Angeles, California, USA - CNSS2 | ecosystem: Host-associated > Plants > Roots > Nodule | place: USA... | reverse complement strand
AATCAACTAGAAACCAACTTAGGGAATTCAAACTAAAGTAATGCAAAACAAAGATAAAGGTGATGGAATAGAAGACTCCCCTCTAGACATGCTTCTAGTGATCCTTCTTGATGAAGCTTCTAAGGAGCTGGTCATGCCTTCATCATGTAGTCTCACAACTTCCTTGAAGAAAAAATTTGCAATATAAGTTGCATCATCAATCTTATGGCAAGGAATGAAATGGGCCATCTTAGAGAACCTATCAATAACCAAAAAAATGGAATCCCTACCTTTTTTTGTCCTTAGGAGGCCTAAGACAAAATCCATAGAAATGTTAACCCAAGGCTTGCAAGGGATGAGCAAGGGGGTATAAAGACCATGGGGTTATCCTCTAGACTTGACTCTCATGCATTCTATGCAACTTTTGCAATGCTTATCTGCATGCTTCCTCATGTGAGGCCAATATAAATGCTCCTTTAAGACTTCCAAAGTCTTATTTGGCCCAAAATGCCCCATTAAACCTTCCTCATGTGTCTCTCTAATGAGTGATGCTCTTAAAGAACCTTGGGAAATGCAAAGTGTCTTACCTTTAAAAAGATATTGATTGAGAAGGTAAAAGTCTTTGTAAGCCCCTTGGTGGCATTCACTAAGAAAGGGGGAGAAATCAACATCCTTTGAATACAATTCCTTAATATGATTAAAACTAAGAAATTTAGTTTCAAGAATGGAAAGGAGGGAATGCCTTCTTGAAAGCGCATCTGCCACAATATTAGCCTTTCCTTGCTTATGTTTGATCACATATGGGAATTGTTCTAAGGACTCTACCCACCTAGCATGTCTCTTGTTTAACTTGTCTTGGCTTTTCAAAAATTTAAGTGACTCATGGTCACTATGTATCACAAACTCCTTTGAAAGAAGATAGTGTTGCCAAGTTTTGAAAGTCCTCACAAGAGCATAAAGCTCTTTGTCATAGGTGGAGTAGTTCATGTGACTCCCTTTGAGTTTCTCACTAAAATAGGCTATGTGGTGTCCTTCTTGGAGAAGCACGACCCCAATACCTACATTGGATGCATCACACTCAATTTTAAAAGTTTTAGAGAAGTTAGGGAGGGCTAAGAGTGGTGCATTGATCAATTTTTATTTTAAAGTCTCAAAAGCCTTTTCTTGATCTTTTCCCCACTTATAGACCACACCTTTCTTGACCAATTCATTGAGAGGGGTGGCTATGGTGCTAAAGTTTGGCACAAATCTCCTATAAAAACTAGCCAATCCTTGATGGCCATCACCTTTTCTTGGTCCACATGGACCCCATCTTGATTTATTTTGAAACCTAGGAAGATCACATGATCCATCCCAAACACACATTTTTCCATGTTAGCATACAAGGATGCCTTCCTTAAGGTCTCTAGCACACTCCTCAAATGATGCAAGTGGTCATCTTGAGACATATTATAAATGAGAATGTCATCAAAGTACACCACCACAAACTTCCCTAAGAACTCTCTAAGAACATGGTGCATGAGTCTCATGAATGTACTAGGTGCATTGGTCAAGCCAAAAGGCATGACTTACCACTCATATAATCCAAACTTAGTCTTAAAAGAGGTTTTCCATTCATCACATTCTTTGATTCTAATTTGATTGTACCCACTCTTCAAGTCTAGTTTGGGAAATATGATTGCACCATGTAACTTATCAGTTAAATTTTCTAACCTAGGAATGGGATGCCTATACTTGATGGTTATGTTGTTGATACCCTACAATCTATGCACATTCTCCATGTTCCATCCTTTTTGGGGACAAGAATTATGGGCATTGCATAAGGACTCATGCTATGTTGCACCCACCCCTTCTCTAACAACTCATTCATTTGTTTTTGGATTTCCTTAGCCTCCTCGGAACTAGTCCTATAGGCTGGCCTATTAGGTAAAGATGAGCCTTGTGTAAAATCAATTTGGTGTTCTATACCTCTTAGGGGTTGGAGACCCTTTGGAGGTTCTTGAAAAACATCTTTGAACTCATCTAAGACTAATGACAAGTCTTGGGGACATCTAGAGTGAGGGTTTTGGAAAGAGGGGGAAGATTCACTAGGATAAGCTAAGAAGATAGGTTTCTGGGCAAGCATTACCTTTTTCACCCCTTTGAGGGAGATCATGGTCTTCTTGGACTCATTGCCATGCCTTTGCGCATTCTCTTCTTTTCTTTTCTTTAACATTTGAATTTGGTCCTCATTGACTTCTCTTGGTGAAAGAGGTAGTAATGTGATTTTTTTGCCTTGGAAGCTAAAGGAAAGCTTTTTGGCATGGCCATCATGAAAAGCTTTTCTATCAAATTGTCATGGCCTTCCTAGTAAAATATGAGTTGCTTCCATAGGCACTAAGTCACATAACACCTCATCCTTGTAATTTCTAATGGAGAAGTTGATAAGGACTTGTTTGTCAACTTTGATCTCACCTTCCTCACTAAGCCAAGATAACTTATAGGGCTTGGCATGAAGGATGGTTTTCAAGCCAAGCTTGTCCACAACCCTTATGCTAGCCACATTGACAAAACTTCCACTATCAATTATGAGGGAGCAAGTTTTGTTGTTGATTTGGCACCTTGAGTGAAAAATATTTTCTCTTTGGTTTTCAAATTATTTAGGCACTTGGCCTAACATGCACCTAACCACCAATAAACCTCCTTCATTGGGTTTCATTTCATCCTCACTTGAAGATTGGGAAGAAGTGTGGGAGGAAAAACCTTTTGGGGAGGGGGGAGAAGAATGTTCACTTTCAACCTCTCCTTTTGGGTTCAAGATCATGTTCCTTTTTGTTGGGCAATTTGAAGCAATGTGACCATATCCCAAACACTTAAAACATTTTATGGAACTAGTTCTTGAACCTTGGGAAGAGTTTGCACTTTCATGGGAGTTTCTAGACGCATTTGACCTAGGTGGGTGGTCTTTGGAAGAAGGTTTCTCATCTTTTCTTTCTTTTCCTTTCCAAGTCCTAGAGTAGTAGTCATTGTAAGGAGTACTCTTCTTGGCCTCTTGTTTCTTTTTCAATTGACTTTCAACTTTTAAGGCCAAGTGTAAAACTTTGTCAAGAGTAGAGTGCTTATACAACTCAACTACATCTTGAACTTACCTTCTAAGACCACTCACAAATCTAGCTACCTTTTCTTCTTCACTTTCAAATTGGAGTCCTACTTTGAGAAGCATGGACTCCATCATTTTAAAATACTCATTCACACACATGGACCCTTGTTGAAGCCTTTGGAGCTTCAAAAAAGTCCCCCTCCTATAGTAGGAGGGAACAAATCTAGCACGCATCAAAAAGTTTTATTGTCCATCCAAGAGGCCGCGAGTGGCTCTTGGTTAATATTGTCCATACACAATTGATGCCACCATGTCATGGCATAATCCTCAAATTCTAAAACTACTAAGTCTACTTGCTCTTGATCACTAACTAAATGAATATTAAAGATTTGGTCCACTTTCTGCTCCCATTCAATGTAGAGGTTTGGATCATTCTCCCCCTTGAACTTTGGAATTTTGATTGGTGGAGGTTGTCTTTGTGGGAGTTGATTGTGCCTTCCCCCACCATCATGGTCGTACCTTCTTCTTCTTCTACCATGGCAAGAATCCTCGGTAGAAGATCTCCTTCTTCTCCTCTCATCTTCTCTAAGCTCAAGTCTTTGAATGTGCTCTTGAAGGAAGATCTTCTATCCGCCCTCAATTGGTCAAAAGTTTCCCTTCTACTAACTTCCATCTCACGTAGGATGTTGGCAAGGGTGATTTGTTCACTTTCTTAGGCCATAGAAGTCACCATGGGAGGGGAATAAGGTGAAGTCGATTCCTCCTCCTCTTCTACCTCCAAGATTGGATCCATATTCATGTTCCTACACCAAAACTCACCAAAAACTGAGACAAGAAAGATGTTAGACAATAAAACAAGCCAAACCCAAGACCAAGTGTGGTCTTCACAAGCACCCAAATGCTTTTGGTCACACTCCCAAAGAATACAAGCAAGGCTAGCACTCAAAATCCTTCCAAACAAGTGAAAACACCTTAAAATTGATGAAAATCTTTCAAAAGCAAAACAAGTGGCTCGGCCACAACACTCTAGGAGAACAAGGAAATGAAAACAACTAAGAAAAAACAAAGATTACCAAAAGACAAGCAAGCAAAGCTCAAAAACAAGAAAGTTTAACTTCTAAGGAAATTTGTTTTAAAGACAAAACTTGAACAAGACTAAAGCAATGAAAAACACTTTTAAAGACTCCATGGAACGCATTTGAAGAAGCCAAGATTATACCTCAAATTATGCATACACCAAGAAAGATCATAATCAAATTAAAGCATGGAACTAATTTGCCAATATCACCCAAAATCCAAGTATAAAATTTGGTAGCATAACACCTAGTAAAAATGGCCAAATAGGTTCACCAAACATCACATTAGCTCTCGGCCAAATGGAGTTTTATCATGAAAATACTTTTTCTTTTCAAAACTAGGTACTTAAGATGATGAGAAAGATATTTTAGGGTGTCTTGAACACTTAGTTCCTTAAAAATTAGGTCAAAATCAATTTCAAGGAGCATACAACAATACAAGACATAGATCTCATGCAATAGCTCAAATACTTAGAAACAAGGACAAGAAAACTCAAATAAGCATATGACAAGAGACTCAAAAGTAGCTAGGAACATTTTAAGAAGACTTTCAACATGTGAAGAAAATTTTTGGCATGGTAACATCTTACTAAGCTCTCGGCCAAAGGAAAAATAAGCACCAAAATTTCATGTTTTCACTTCACCAAGCAACATATATCAAGAGATAGAGTTTTTGGATACTTTAACCTCAAGTGAAGTGGAAAAAATATGCACACACCATCTTGAACACCACAAGGTTGAGAGGTCTCCAAGCCAAATAAGCCACCAAAACAAAGGTTAGCACAAGAAAAACACCATATTCAAGATAACCTAGGCTCTAGATAACAAATGATGAAGGATTATCCTGTTTTCTTTTAGAGTTATGAATATGGTGAAGTTGTTTAAAAAAACTTTTTAAATATTCCCACTGGACATTAAGATAGCAAGTTATCTAGATGTTAAGGTTCAATTCTCAAGCTCATGAAAGGAAGAAGAGATTTGGATTCAAACTTAAAACACACACGGATTTAACAACACTTAAAGAGCAAAATGAAAGAAGAAACAATAAAAATGGAAAGCATAGAAGATGAGCAATGGATGAAGCACGCCACTCATAGGGGGGGATCTAAGCCAACCAAACCCTAGAGATGAGTGATGGTGTCGCCACTGCAAGCAAGATAAGGCAAATGTGAGTTCACTTCTAGGAAGGAGAGCTCACGACAATGGTGGTTGAAACACAAAGTTTATAACAACAAATGATCAACCCTTTTACAAAACAAGGAGCACCCTTTAAATAGACGTTCATAGGGGTCCTTTAACAAATACATAAACATGAAAAGGATTAACTAGCAAACCCTAATAACCTAAGCTAGGACAATTCTCGGCCAAAGTGAAGGAATGTGGTTGGTGGATGCGTTTCCATGAGGATTCTAGGCCAAAAGAGGAAGGAGACCAAGTAGCCTTCTAAGGAATAAACCAAAAAGGCAAAAGGAGACAAGGTACATGTCTACTTTTGCTTTTACTTTATGCTTTTTGCTTTCCTCTCTCTTCCATATCATCCATATGCTTCAATCACCATGTGTCACCTAGCATGCTCTACTTTCTCTTAATTACCTACAAAATAAGACAAACAAAGATTAGCATGTTGGTTTAATTAAGCTAATGTTGGTCAAAGGTAAGCTTTGGGTCAAACTCAACAAGTCAACCAAAATAAGTCAACTAAAAACTAACTTAAGTAATTCAAACTAAATTGATGCAAAACAAAGATAAAGGTAATGGAATAGAAGACTCCCCTCCAGACATGCTTCTAGTGATCCTTCTTGAGCGAGCTTCTATGAAGGTGTCATGGTTGGTCACGCCTTCATCAAGATGATATCATCTTTGGCTCAAATAAGAACATCTTGTGTTAAGAGTTTGTTGCAGCCATGTAGGGAGAATTTGATATGTCCACAATGGGTGAGCTTACCTACTTTCTAAGGCTACAAGTCAACCAGCTAAAGCATGGAATATTTTTAAGCCAAGCAAAATATTGTTTTGACTTGTTGAAAAAGTTCAAAATGGAGGATTGCAAGGAAGCTGCCACTCCAATTGCTACAAATTATCTTATGGATGCAGATGAGCCTGGTGAACCAGTGGATTCAAACAAATATAGAGGGTTGATTGGATCTTTTCTCTATCTTACAACAAGTAGGCCAAATATCCAGTTTGGTGTGTGCTTGTGTGCAAGGTTCCAAGCAAATCCAAAGGAGTTGCATCTAAAAGTTGCAAAAAGGATTTTAAAGTATTTGAAAGGAACAACCAATGTTGGTTTATGGTATCCATGTGATTCTAACATAACTCTTAGTGGTTTTTTAGATTTTTACTATGCAGGGTGCAAATTGGATAGGGAAAGCACAAGTGGAACTTGCCATCTACTTGGCTCAAGTCTAATCTTATGAAATAGCAAAAAGCAAGCATCTGTGGCACTCTCCAATGCTGAAGTTCAATATATAGCAGTTGGACATGGATGTGCACAAGTCATATAGTTGAAGCATAAACTCTTAAACTATGATGTAAAGCTAAGTAAGATACCCTTGTATTGTGATAATACTAGTGCCATCAACTTAACCAAGAATCCAATACAACATTATAAAACCAAGCATATAGAGCTTAGACATCATTTCATTCGAGATCATGTTCAAAAGGGAGATTGTGAAATTCAATTTGTTAAAACTGAAAATCAATTGGCTTATTTGTTCACTAAATCTTTTGCTAAAGATTGGTTTAACAAGCTAAGAATTGAACTACGCATATTAGACATGAAGAATGTGGTCTGATATGTTTTTATCATGTTAATCTTATGAATCCATGCATTGATTTCATTAAAATAACCTAATGTGTGCATGAACTAAAAATTGTCATATTTAGCCTCTTGATTTTTCATTTTAGTCTGCTGATTTCACTTATATCTATCTTTGTTTGCAAAAATTCTTATTTGTCAAAATATTTCAATTTGTTGATTTTGTAAATCAATGTGTTGATTTCACTTAAGTTGCCATTGTATGCAGAAAATCTGATCTGTCATGCATTTTAATCTGTTGTTTTCACAATTCTATGTGTTGATTTCATTAAAACTAAATCTGGGAGTATAAAGTTAAATTTCACGATTTTTAATTGATTGATTTATGATATCAATCTGTTGATTTCACTTAACCAAACTCTGTGTGGAGTCTTTTATGAACCGTTGAATTTGTAGTCGACTGAATTATAAAATCAATTTGTTGATTTTACTTAAACTGCAAATTTTTGAATGAATTAAATTCCAAAGTTGACCCAATCAAAGAGATCATCTTGTGTTAGGTACTATATGCGCCTAACAACTATTGGAATTCAAAAATGATGTATTGTTGTCAAGTATCAAAGGAGTCTGCATGGAGATCAACAAGAAGGCTTAAAAGGATGTAGTTGGACTTAAAGCAAGAGTTGTTGAGTGAAAAAAGGTGAAACTAGTGTTTTGCAAGAGTTCAACAAAGTCCAACATTATAGGCAATGCTTGAGGAACCCTGCTATTGAGATCAAACATTTCCATGTTGGTGGTCTCAAGGTGGATCAAAGGCTTTTTTCTATGTGATAACGTTGTCGTTGACGCGATCAAATTAATACTACTAAACTATAGCAACTTCAGTATTTCTAAGATAGTAGTCAAGAAAATAGAAAGGGTAAAGTCACCCTAAGTCGTCTCCCAACGAACACGGAATTCATTTTTAACAAATTAGTTCTTATAAATTCTATACAAAAGAGTTAGTCAAATAAAATAATAAAAATATGGGAGGATTAAGATAAAAAGATAAAATAAAGATAGAAACAATAGTAAAGAAAATAGATTGATTCCATTGCTTTTTCAAAATAGATTCATCATCGGTTATCTAAAGATTATTGCTCAATTAATTATTGTTATAGATTTACAAATTAATCAATGTAAAATCTCAATTAATTTGTTGGCGTTCTCACTTTTAACCAAAGTACAGTCTCAATTAAAAGTGAGAACTTTTAGATTATCCACAGTAAATTCAACCAAAGTACAATCTCAATCAAATTTACTATGCCTAATCATGTCTATTCTTTTATCTCCTCACCAAATAAAAAGCTTAATTAATCAAAGTAAAGTCTCAATTAACTGTAGTTAGAGTAAATCAAAGTAAAGTCTCAATTAAATTTAAAAACCCTTGAACTCATATGATCAACATGCATACAGATTTAAAATCATTACTTTTTACGTGATTCAAAGATAAAAGACATAAATGAATGAAAACCTCAACAATAATAAAAAGAACAAAGAAATTAATTGATCTAACCTCAGAATCCAATTAAGAAATTACAATGGAATCAACCCAAGAAGTTTAGAACTTCATGAATGCAAAATAAAAATAAAAGAATGGAGAGAGAGAAAGGAAACGAAATTAGGCCCCCCTAAGGGTTCCAAAACTCCGAAGTCCCGAGCTTGTTCTCTGCTTCTCCCTTGGTCTCTTTATATAAAAATTGGACTGGGCTTTTTTGTTGCTAAAACCTCTCCAATATCTTTTAAAATAAAGATAAAGATAAATATTCAAAGATATATGGAGAGATATAGACTATTTGACAAATATAGTTGGTTAGTACTTTATGATATAATTAAATAAATTAATTATTTAAAGATATCTGATAAATTATCACCAAATAATATTTGTATTAATTTTCTAAATAGCCCATTTTTAATCCTGTAGTCCAAATTTGCAGAGACATCCAAAAATATCAATATTTGCAATTAAACCCTTCTTCTTTGACCAATTTTTGACCAAATTTGATTGTCCAATAGGAGACTAAAACGTGGCAGATTGCACTTTCTCCAAACTAGGGTTTCTGCAGGTGCAATGGAGGTTGCGGCTGCTGCTGGGTGGTTCAGTTTTCCGGCGAACTTGGAGGTGGTCGTGATGGGACGCGTTGGTTGATGGTGGTGGTAGCTGCAGGTGTTGTTGTACGTTGCAGATTCGTGTGGAGATGGAGATGGTGGTCCGACACGAAGATGATTAAGATGGTGCAGGTTCGTGAACGGTGCAGGTGCGAAGATTCACCGGCGAGAAGGAAGATGGTGGAACTGTGGTGGCCGGAGGTGGCGGCGGCTGCGGTGGAGGGTGGTCATGGTGGCTGAAATTAGGGTTAGGGTTTCATGTATGAGATGGAGGAGATGATGACGTGGCAGTGTCTAATTGGTGTAGATGTGTTTGCAAGGATTAATGCCACGTGGCTTATTCTAGTTGGCCAATTTTAAAAGTTGAGGATTGCAACATAGAAGCATCTGGTTGAGTGGAGTTTAAGTGATAGGAGGAGTGTATAAGTAAAAACTGGGCTGTAGAAGTGATTTTCCCAGAACTTGCTAAATTTAGCCTTATTTAAAGGTGTTCTGTAACTTCAATCAATTTATTTTCCCACCTTGAATGAGCTTAATCTTAACTTCAGCTGCATCAACAAACATTAAAATATCCAAAAATAATTTATGCAGCTAAAACTCACTTTTTAAGACATTTTTATCACACAAGCTCAAACAACTTAATTATCAGAATTATCAATTAAATCACTCTTTAAGCACATAAATTCAATTAAATACCGAGAATTAAACACTGAATGAGGGCAAAAATATGCACTCATCACTATGATCATCACAAAAGTCATAGTTCCACGTGGTAGCAACCATTCTAAATTGAATGAGGGAGATTTGATCCTCATGTATTGCATTCAACACAATGTGCAAGTGGATTGGATCTTTGTGTTTCGTGATCACATGCTCAAGGCCAAAAGGCTCATGGATTTTAGGCTGCCCTATGTGGTTTTGGTGTCCAAGTTCATAAAGTACTTTGGTGTTGATGTAGAAGATGAGCTGGATGAATCAATTGGACTTATGAATCAAACCTCTAATAAAAATCTACAAAAAATAGGCTTTCTCAAGGTGGGGAATATGTGGACAATTGGTGGTGTTGCAGTTGGTGGTGCACATGACCATGAAGTTGGCCCAAGTGGAGCAAATCAAGAGGAAGAACCCACTGTTAAACCAATGGACATTATCCCCTACAACCCTCTAGAGGATAGAGGCCATGTGTACTCACAATTTGAGAGGATGGTGTTGCATCAACTACATAAACTAAATGTGTCTCAAAATGCACATCACAACTTTTGCAATGAGAGGTTCAATGATTTGGATGGCCAAATCCATGACCTTCATGATCTACTGACTTCATTCCAGACCAGAAACAATCCTCAGGATGAATGAGTGTGTTGGCCTTTAGGATCATGCATTGCATTTGTATGTTTATGGTGTTTTAGTATGAGTTCTATCAGTTTTAGTCGGTTGATTTTAAACTTCAGTTTGTTGAATGTATCAGTTTTAAGTTTTTCTACATTGTTTCAGTTTCTGTGTTCTGTCTCGTGTGCCATTATCAACGAAACTTTATCCTTTGTTTGTGGCCTTAATGCTTTACTTCTATTTGATGAATCCAAAGGAGGAGAAAATTTGGAAGCATTAAAATTGATCATTAAAAGTAGAATTTAAAGGAATTAAACTAAGAAATTGCTAAACAAAATCTGGAATGGAACCCATATTATTGATAGGTGTAGGATAGAGGTGTAGGATTCATCATGAAACATGAATTGGTTGAATGGTTGTGCAATTGTTTGGTAATTGAGTTACGGTAGGTTCGAACCTTGGCTAGCACAATTTAGCCTTGACTTATTTGCATTTTATTATTTTTTTGGTTCTGCAATGTTAAGGAAAGCCTAGAAACCCTAGTAGTCGTCAGAGAAACCAAAGAGGCATGGAATAATCTGTTACACTACAATGAACTCACATGTTAATGGTGTTAATTGTCATTTTCGTTTTGGGTAATTAAGGGAGAATTAATTAGGCTAATAATGGATGAAAGAGAGGAGAGTGGTGCTCTTGGGAAGGCATTTTCGTGTTGCTACCAAAAGGGACTTTTAGAACTATAAAAATAGAACTTAGGAGAGTGTTAAAAGGCTGGAAAGAGTGCCCAAGGGTGGAGATCAAAAGGGAGATCAATTATGGTGTAAGTAAGGATTCTAAGAGTACTTTTAGAGCCAGAATTCCAGGTTAGGGGAGTTGTCATTTCCTGTTTTAATGATATTATATGCAATTGCGTTATATATTGATGCATGAAAGCTTTCTCTTGAACCAAATTCTTGTATCGTTTAACTTCTTGATGTTTGTCATATGAGGTTTTAGAGAGAGTATGTGTGTGCTTGTGGTTTCCATTGTATTGAGTTCTTTTGTGACCCAATCATTATTATGATTATCATGATTCTTCTTTTTGGCTTGACGAGATGTTTAGTGTTTTTCTTCTAAATACGGCACACTTAATATTATTATTATTATTGTTTTATTTTACTATTATTTTTTTACTATTATTTTATTATAATTATAATTATAATTATAATAATTATTATTTCTTATTATTATTATGGCTTAAATACCTTTTTGGTCCTCATTTTCGTAGTGTTTGTTGCGGATGGTCCTCATTTTGACATAATGTTTAAAATGGTCCTCATTTTTACCGAATGTTTAAAATGATCCTCATTTTCGCAATTCGTATTTTATTTGGTCCTTTTCTGTAACGCCGTTTAAATCATTAACGGAGTATTGTACAGGTGGCACGGTTTGTATTAGGGTGTGTTGCGTGTATTGTACATGTGGCTAATTAACGTTAATTTTTCAATTTAGGGGAAATTTTGCAATTAGGGAAATTTCTTCATCTTCGTCTTTCTTGAGCTCGGATATGCAGAGGAAGCAGCTAATACTTGTCATTTCATCATTGGATTGCAGTTGCGCTCTTCATTTCAATTTTCTAGTTAATCATCATCAATGAGGTAAGTGGGTTTAGGGTTTTCTGGGTTGTGTTTGCTCGTGGGTTAGGGTTTTCGTAATTCTATTTTTGGGTTTGTTTGTCTTTCGATTGTTGTAATGTTCTGCATGGTTTCTAAATTACTTCCATGATTTTGTGTAGTTTGTGTCTGTAGGTGGGGTTTAGTGGGGTATTATTTTAGTTGGTTTGTTTGTCGGTTGTTGGTGTTGATGTAATGGTCCCCATTATTTTATTTGTAATTGATTGTAGCAGTGGTCCCCCATTGTGTTAAAGTAGGCTTAATAATACATCTTTTTTATCTGTTTAATTTACTTTAGGGCAATGAGTGATGATAGGTTCGATGTTGTTGTCCACCAAGTAAGACCCGTGGAAATTAATTAATTAAATAATTAATTAAGTAACAAATGCGGGTGGTGGGAAACTTTGAAGTCATTAAAGGTTAATTGGTATGATGTGGAAAAGTACTAGCTCAAATGGTTGAGAGTACTTGATTATGTGAGAGGACTTGGGTTCGAGTCCTATGTATGCCAATTATGTATGCTTTGTGTGTTAATTTATTTATTATTATTTTGATAATATAATGTGACTGGTGAGTGATATTATAATCACAGGATTATAATAGTTATCACTAAATGTGAATTGACATAGTGGTTGTGCTTTGGCCTTATGAGTGGGGGGTCACGGGTTCAAACCTTGATGGACATAAAGTAGGCTTTGTTTTTGCTAATTTTAGCTTGGAGTGGAGGTGAAAGGGCAAAGGTAAAACTAGAATGAGGAGCAGCCACGGCTGGCAAAACAATATTAAAACACTAAGTAATTACCCTTAATTGGAAATTAAAAACACCATTAGTCTCATTTTGGCAGTGTTGGGAACTAGTCTTGAAAGGGGCAAGAAATTGAGAGTGAAAAGGTGAGTCTTTGGGTGTGCAAGGGCTGAATTGGGAGAGAGAGTGAAACAAAGCATTGGTGAACCAAGGAACCCCTACTTTCTTCCCAATTTCAATCAAGAATTCAGGTTAGGGGTGATGAAATTACGTGTGTGACTTATGCTTTGTGATTTTGTGTTTTACATTCTCAATTGTTTTCTGTGTATATGAAATTTCGTAGTACATACAGTATGATTGAGAATTGGATGGTTGATGATGTGCACAAAGTTTGGTTTATGGGTGTTTTATATGAATTGGAGTAGGGTTGTGGTACTGTATTGGTTGTTATGGCCAAACCTTTGGTTTTATTGATTCAAATATGTATGCAAATATGTTCTTGTGGCTGTTTGATGAAATGGAAGGCTTGGTAATAATTGTCTTGAGTTTTTGGTATGGGTTTGGTTGTTTTCGCGCAAGAACAGTGGAGAAATATTGCAATACTCGCCCAAGCGAGACACTCTCGCCTAAGGGGGAGTTGCAGAAATTCGCCACTGGTTTAATGGTCGAACATCTCGCCCAAACGACTCGCTTGGTGTTGAGCGACGTGTCTTCTCGCTTAGGCGAGGATGGCTCGCACAAGCGAGGTCGCGATGAATCAAGGTTGGATTTTGAGTTAAATCCCCGTTCAGGCGGGAGCTAAGGGTTTGAGCGAACTAAGGTCTCGCTCAGGCGAGAAGATCTCGTCTAAGCGAGAAATCATGGTAAATATTGGTGTGTTGCTTAGATTGTAGCTCAAGCGAGAAAGGATTATGGGTTTGGGCGAGAGATGACCTCGCCTAGGCGAACAGACCTCGCCCAAGCGAGATATCGTGGTGAGGCCACTGTTTCACACTCGCTCAGGCGAGGTGATTCAGCTTAGGCGAGACAAATGCACTCGCTTGGGCGAACAGGCGTGGCTTAAGCGAGAATGGCGAGGAGCGAGGTCCTTATGTATTGTTGTACTGAATGGCTTGGTGTTTCCTAGGCTAAGGAAATTATTTGCATGTGTTTGTGGTGTTGGGCTTGAAGGACTAAGTCCAATAGGGGTCTGGGATGTGCTTGATGGTTGGGCGCATGGTGGGCATGGAACTGTGTAGTTCCCGTCGGCTGCTAAGTGGCGAGTAGTCCTTAGTATGGTGATTACATGCGTCGGACGCACGATGGGCAAGGAACTGTTATGTTTCCGTCGGCTGTTATTGGGTGAGGAGTTCATAGTATGGTGATTGCGTGCATGTCATGGTCCGAGCGAGGGAGGCTTGGATGTTTTACTATAAACGAGGAGTCTGTAGGGCAGGACTATAAGCAGGATAGGCTCATAGGGTTGGACCACGAATGGGTTAGTTTCGTGGGAGCACAGTGAAGTCCCAAGACCTAGTTCATGCATATGACTCATGAAGGACAATGAGATTAAAGATGGGTAATTTGAAAATAATGAAATATTTTAGTGGTGTTATTTTCATTAGGATGGAGGGCATATTTATTTTATGTTTATATGTATATTTGTGCATAGCTCACCCTATTTCTGTGTGTGTGGCGATGATCGAGTAATTTATTATTCGGGAGCAAATGATGTTTCAGGTGAGCTAGAAGTTGCATCGAAGCGGAGAGTGGGAACAGAGATCTTGGGATTGTTTATAAAGCAATTTTAAATAATTTTCTGTAATTTCATTATGGTTTGAACAATAAATTTGTAATAGGAGGATTTAAGTATTTTATTAATACTTTATTTATTTGTTGGAAATTAAATTTAAAGGATTTGAATTTTCCCGTGTTTTTGGGAAATGCTTTATTTAATAACTAATGTATTTATTTCTGCCTGTTTATTTTATTTTAAGTAATATCCTACCGGGATGTTACACACCACAGTGGTGAAGTAGAGGCCCATGAAGAGGCTGCTGAAGTAGAGATTGGGGATGCCAGTGGTCTGAATAGTGATGTTGAAGTGGAAGGTGATATTGAAGTGGAAACTATGCCTGAAAGTGATGATTCTAGCAGAGATAAATTTGAAAATAGAGCACGTCATTCTAAAATTAACTCATTTAGCAAATCATAGAAACAATCCACTCATATCAACATGACTTTTATTTTTCCAGAATTATGATCATCCCAATTACTGAATCAAATCCCAAAATCCAATGTCAATATGTTTTATTGAAAGCAGGGAAATATTTTTGTGGATTTCTTATAAGACATATTGTTTAAAAGTTTCACTTGGTAAAAAGTTAATACTTTCACAATTTTCTCAAAAAGAAATCACAATTTTTTTCTTTTTAAATGAAAACAAAAACAAAAAATTGAAAAACAGAAAAAAGAAAAATTCTACCTACAGTTTGTTTCCCCCAGACTTATTTCAAAAAAAAATGTCCTTGATGGACTTATTTTGGGGAGGAAATGAAAAATCTTGTGACTATTGGCTAAATTTGGCCATATGTCAAAATTTATTTTCTTTAATTTTATAAAGTACAAGTCAGCTTGTACAATTTTATTAAAGAAAACAAAAACACATATTTTTGAAATTTTTTTAATATTTTTAAAATTAAAAAC
>Ga0214543_1009269_pt1 | contig 15462 bp, 15 predicted proteins | sample CNSS2metaG_FD_160094 | JGI IMG/M metagenome (GOLD analysis project Ga0214543, IMG submission 160094) | Root nodule microbial communities from cowpea collected in UCLA plant growth center, Los Angeles, California, USA - CNSS2 | ecosystem: Host-associated > Plants > Roots > Nodule | place: USA... | reverse complement strand
TCGAACGCCGATATAGAGCCCTATTCGGCATCTGGAGGGCGCTCGAAAACAAAACGCCAACGATGACGCTTGAGCAACGCTCATATCTCACAATTGGCCATGGCATCAGCGTTTTTACACAGCCAGGGTCGGAACGATGCACGATGTTGCCACCGATCGCCGGCCGGTTGCGGCCCTCTATCGCGTTTCTCCGGCCGGCGAGGTAGAGCGCAAGATCGACGAAATCGTCTGCTCCAACGGTCTCGCCTGGAGCGGCGACGGTACCCTTCTCTTTCACTCCGATTCGCGCGGCCCCTGGATCGATCGCTGGCAGTTCGACCAGGCGACGGGCGAAATCTCCGAGCGCCGGCGTCTCGCCATGCTCGACGAGGCGAGCGGCCGCCCTGACGGGGCGGCGGCGGATGCGGAGGGCAATTACTGGAGCGCCGGCGTCTCGGCCGGCGTCCTCAATCGCTTCTCGCCCGAGGGCCGGCTGATAGAGGCACATCCCTTCCCGGTGCCGGCGCCCACCATGCCCTGTTTTGCCGGGCCGGACTTGAAGACGCTCGTCGTCACGTCTTTGCGTCCGGCGGGGGTCGGAGAGGAAAGCCGATCCGGCGGAATTTTCCTGGCCCCGAGTCCGGTGGCCGGCGTCGCGGTCCATCGCTTCGACGACCGGTGCCTCTGAACTTCGGTGCCAATGCATGTCGCCCAAAAAATGTGTAGCGCTTTTGGGACAACGACATGCACAAAGACAAGGACCCTAAAGCGCGTCGCATGAATTCGATTGAACGCGACGCGCTTTTAACGTTCGGCGGCCAACTTGTCGCGAATCTGTTCCACTCCACCGGTCAGCCGTCGGGCGAACGGCCGATCGGGATCGACCACGCGCCAATAAGGGGCGCTGCCGTCTTGGCTGATACGCACCAGGTGTCGCTGCATCGTCACCGGGCAGCAGATATCCGCCCCATGTTTCGCGGCAAGCATCCGCCTGATCTCCGCAAGATCGGACAACTGGCCGGGTGGCGCAGCCCGCAGCGCATCGGCAACCATCCGCTCGCTGGGAATCAGCACGCTCTGCGTAAGGTTTTTGCCTTTCCGCCGTGTTTTGATGATCGGTAATTCGTCCATGATCCACCTCCAGAAGTGAGCCCTACGGAGGACGAACAGAGGAATAGCAATCCGACAGTCGCTGATGAGATTGCGGGATGAGCGCTTACATCGCCCTGCCGTCGGGGCCGAAGACGTGGCAGCGCGCGGGATCGAAGTGGACGGCGAGATTGGTGCCGCGCTCGACCTTCTGCTGACCTTCCAGCGCGACGGTCAGTTGCTGCCGATCCGGCGTGATGCCGTAAAGCATGGTTTCGCCGCCGAGGTTTTCGACGATCTCGACATTGATCGGCGCGAGCGTGATGCCGTCCTCGCGGGCGGAAAGGTGCTCCGGCCGAATGCCGAAGGTGACGTCCTCGCCGGGCGTTGCTCGATCCAAGCGCCGGGGCAAGCGGATCGTTCCGCCGCAGACTTCGATCGTCGTCTCGTTTTCCGTCACGCCAGCAATGCGCGCCTTCAGGAAATTCATCTTGGGGCTGCCGATGAAGCCCGCGACGAAGCGGTTGACGGGATTGTTGTAGAGATCGAGCGGCGCGCCCACCTGTTCGATCCGGCCTGAATTCAAAACGACGATCTTGTCGGCCATGGTCATGGCTTCGACCTGGTCATGGGTGACGTAGATCATGGTGTTGCCGAGGTCGCGGTGGAGCCTCGAAATCTCGACGCGCATCTGCACCCGGAGCTCGGCGTCGAGGTTGGAAAGCGGCTCGTCGAACAGGAAGATGCGCGGCTCGCGCACGATCGCCCGGCCGATCGCGACGCGCTGGCGCTGGCCGCCCGAAAGCGCTTTTGGCTTGCGGTCCAAGAGCTTCTCGATCTGCAGGATCTCTGCGGCACGGCGCACCTTCGGTTCGATCTCCGCCCTCCTGTAGCCCGCCGTTTCAAGGCCGAAGGCGAGATTCTTATAGACCGACATATGCGGGTAGAGCGCATAGGACTGGAACACCATGGCGATGCCGCGCTTGGCCGGCGCCACCTCGTTCATCCGGTCGTTGTCGAGCAGCAGCGTGCCACCGGAAATTTCCTCGAGCCCGGCGATCATGCGCAGCAATGTCGACTTGCCACAGCCAGACGGACCGACGAAGACGGCAAATTCGCCGGGATCGATGGTGAGGTCGATGCCGTGAATCACATCGAGTGCGCCGTAGCGCTTCTCGACCTTCTGAAGAACGACGCTGGTTGCCATTGCAATTCCTCCCTGCGGCCTTCGCCCTATCTCGTATTCGCGCGCCAATTGGCGTATTTCGGGCTCTCCGGCCCGATCGGCAGCGATATTTCCTGCCCCGTATCGGCGGACTGGTAAATCGCGGTGACGAGTTCCAGCGCCTGGCGCGCGTCTTTCGTTGTCACGGGGAGCGGCCCCTTGCCGCTCAAGAAGTTGTGGAAATGCGCCATCTGAGTGGTGAAGCGCGGCGCGACCGGCTGCCAGTCGCCGATCACCTCGTCGATCCGCGCCTGCACCGCCCCGTTGGCGGCGATGATCTTCCAGGGATCCTTGCCCGGTGCATAGGGCTCGTGGCTGCTTTCGAAGGTGACATTCTCGAAATGCAGGCGCAGACGGCTGATCTGCTCCTGCGAGCCGAGCGTGCAGGAAAGCGACACGAAGGCGCCGTTTTGCATGAGCAGGCTCGCCGAGGCGCAATCCTCGACCTCGATGTCGTTGACCCGCGTCGCCACCCGCCCGAACACTTTCGAGACGGGGCCGAGGAGATGCAGCATCATGTCATGCAGGTGCAGCGCGTGGGTGACGAGCACGCCGCCGAGCTCCGTCTCCCATTTGCCGCGCCAGGGCACGGCGTAATATTCCGGGGTGCGCAGCCAGAAGGTCTCGACCGAGCCGACATAGGGCTTGCCGGCGATGCCGGCCTCGATGATCCGCTTCGCCTTTTCGATGCCGTCGCCATAGCGATACTGAAAGATCGGCATCAGCACGCCTTTCGCGTGTTTCTCCGCTTCGATGATCCGGTCAACGCCCTTCAGCGAGCCGGTGAGCGGCTTTTCGCAGATCACGTGCTTGCCGGAAGCAAGAGCATCCAGCACCTGCTCCAGATGGATGCCGGGCGGCGTGCAGATATCGATAATGTCGATCGTCTCGTCGGCAATGAGTTCCTTGAACGAGGTCGTCCGCTTCTTGATGCCGAATTCGTCGCCGACCTCGTTCAGCCGCTGTTCGTTCAAATCGCAGAGGGCTTCGACCCGGAACTTCTCCGGATGTGGCAGATAGCCCTCGACGATGTGCGACCGGCCGATGCCGCAGCCGATGATGGCGACTGTCTTTACACTCATGTCAGTTCTTTTCCCGGTTCTGTTCGGCGAGCGTTTGGGCGGAAAGGGCAAGCTCCATCGCCTTGAAGCAGCGTTCCTGCGGCATAGCGGTCTCGGTCCTGTCACGGATGTCTGCGAGGAACTGCCGACCGAAGGGCAGGTCGACGGCGGAGCAGTCGATATGTTGGACGCCGTTTCGGTCGGCGAGGAACAGATGATTGCCGCCCTCGCGCCCGGCGAGATCGACGGTCTTGCGCACCTCGATTGTGCCGGTCGTGCCGACGATGAAAAGCCGGCCGTCGCCCCAGGTCGGCATGCCGTCGGGAGTGAGCCAGTTCACGTGGATCATGCCGGTGGCCCGGCCCGTCGACAGATGGATGTTGCCGGTGTCCTGCAGTTCCGGCTTGTCGGGCACGCTGAGGTTGTCGACATTTGCCGAAAGAATGGTCGCGTCGCTGGCGCCGGTGAAGAACAGGAACTGCTCGCATTGGTGCGAGGCAATGTCGGTGAGGATGCCGCCATATTCCTCACGCCGGAAGAACCAGTCGGGCCGCGTCTCGCGGCGCAGCCGGTGCGGACCGAGGCCGACGACATGCACGACCTCGCCGATCGCGCCGGCGGCGACGAGCTCGCCGGCCTTGACCGTCGCAGGGCTCTCGAAATGCTCCGAATAGAGGATCGAGAAGATGCGCCCCGTCTCGGCTTGGACGCGGCGGACCTTGGTGAGCTGGTCGAGGCTCGTCATGCCCGGCTTGTCGACGAGCACGTCCTTGCCGTGCTGCATGGCACGGATCGCCAGTTCCGCCCGCTCGGCCGAAACGGCGGCCGAGACGACGAGGCCGATGCTCCTGTCCTCGAGGATGTCCTCGAGTGTCGTAATACGCGGCGCATCCTTGTAGATGCCCGTGAATTCCGCGGCCAGCGCATCGTCCTTCTCATGGAAGCCGACGAGGCGGGCGCCGGCCCTGATGAGGCAATTGACCTGGCCGTAGATATGGTTGTGGTTGAGCCCGACGGCGGCGAAACGCAATTCGTCCATGGGTAATCTCAAGCTCCGTGGTCAGCGTTTCATGCCGGTGGTGGCGATGCCTTCGATCAGAAGGCGCTGGAAGAACAGGAAGAAGAAGAACACGGGCACGAGCGACAGCGTCGACATGGCGAAAAGGCCGCCCCAGTCGGAGGTGCTGCTCGAGTCGACGAAAGTGCGGAGCCCGAGCTGGATCGTGTAGGTGTTCATGTCGTTCAGGTAGATGAGCGGCCCGAAGAAATCGTCCCAGGTCCAGATGAAGGAGAAGATCGCGGCCGTCGCCAGAACGGGAAGCGACAGCGGCAGCATGATCTTCCAATAGATGCGCCAGGGGCCGCAGCCGTCCATCATCGCCGCCTCGTCGAGCTCGCGCGGAATGCCGCGGAAGAACTGCACCATCAGGAAGATGAAGAAGGCGTCGCTTGCGAGGAACTTCGGCACCACTAGCGGCAGGAAGGTGTTCACCCAGCCGAGATTGAGGAAGAGCACATATTGCGGAATGAGCGTCACATGGTAGGGGATCATCATCGTCCCCAGCATGATCGCGAACCAGAAATTGCGGCCTGCAAAACGCAGGCGAGCGAAGGCGTAGGCCGCGAGCGAGCAGGCGACCACATTACCGATGACGGTCAGCACGGAGACGACGAGCGAGTTCCAGGTGAAGCGCCCGAAGCTCACGTCGAGCCCGAACCAGCCGCGCACATAGGAAGCAAAATCGACCGATGAAGGCCAGAGCGAGGTCGAGGCGAAGATCTCGTCCTCGGGCCTGACGGAAGCGGAGATCATCCACAGCAGCGGATAAACCATGGCGATCGACGCGGCGATCAGGGCGGCGTGGATGAGGACCGATCCGATGGGGCTGCGACGGCCGGGCGGTGCCGGTGGCGGGGCGGTTACCGAACTCATCGTTGCATCAGTCATCGTAGTGCACCCAGTAACGAGAGGTCAGGAACGAGAAGGCCGTGAACAGGCCGATGATCAGCACGAGGATCCAGGCGAGCGCCGAGGCATAGCCCATGCGGAAGTTCCCAAAAGCCTCCTGATAGAGATAGAGCGTGTAGAACAGCGTCGAATTAATCGGTCCGCCGGTGCCGCCGGAGATGATGAAGGCGGGTGTGAAGGCCTTGAAGGCGTCGATCGTCTGTACCACCGCATTGAAGAAGATGACCGGCGTCAAGAGCGGCAGCGTGATCTTGTAGAACTGCCGGAACTTGGACGCTCCGTCGAGGCTTGCGGCCTCGTACATGTCGGTCGGGATTTGCCGGAGGCCGGCGAGGAAGATGATCATCGGCGAGCCGAATTGCCAGACGCTCAAGACGACCAGCGTCCAGATCGAATAGTTCGGATGCGAGATCCAGCTCGGGCCTTCGATGCCGAACTGGGCGAGCAGGCTGTTGATCAGGCCGTCGCCGGCAAAGAGCTGCCGCCAGAGCACTGCGATCGCGACGCTGCCGCCGAGCAGCGACGGCAGGTAGAAGAGCGCGCGGTAGAAGGTGAGACCTTTCACACCGCGGTCGAGAAGGATGGCGACGAGCAGCGCAAAGGTGAGCTTGAAGGGCACCGAAAGCACGACATAGAGAAAAGTCACCTGCATCGCGGCGGCGAATTTCGGGTCGGCCGTCGCGATGCGGACGTAGTTGGCGGTTCCGACCCATTCCGGCGTGCGGATCAGGTCGAAGCTCGTGAAAGAGAGATAGAGAGAGGCGATGGCAGGCCCGAGCGTCAGGCCGAAGAAGCCGATGAGCCACGGCAACAGGAACATGTAGCCTGCTCCGTGTTTCGCCCAGAGGCTGGCCCAGCGGCCCTGTGCGGCGGGGCGCGCCTGGGCGCCCCCACCGATCGCGACAGCGGAATCCTGCACGGTCGCCATCTCCTTAGCCTCGCGACAGGATCTGCGTGACCTCGTTCACCAGCGCCTCGCCGCCCTGTTTGGCATCGAGCTGGCCGAAGGCTACCTGCTCGGCGACGCTGCGCAGAGCGAGCTCCGCCTCGCCGGCGCCCGACGGCGGCGGCGGCGGCAGGTCGCCGGCGAGCGCTCCGAGCCCGGAGACATAGTCGAGCGCAGCCCGCCCGAGTTCATCGAGCGAGGGCGCGAGCGCTTCGCGCACGGAGGCCGATTCCGGCACGCCGCGTTCGACGCCGAGGATCTTGGCGGCTTCCGGGTCCTTGACGAAGAAGTTGACATATTTGGCGCCGAATTCCGGATCGCTGCTCTTGGCCGATACCGAGAAGAACATCGATGGCTTGCGGTAATGACCGCCCTTGGCATCCTTGCTGATCAGCGCATGGCTTTTGAGCACGATCTTGTCTTTGTTGATCGCCTGATAGCCGACGAGCTGGTTGGAATGGGCGTAGGACGTCGCCGCCTTTCCGAGCGACAAGGGGCTCGTCTCGATATTGAACTGGTCGAGCGCCTGTATATCCGCCGGCACGCAGGCCTTGTCCTCGCGCATCTTCTGCCACATGGCAAACCATTCGGCGCCGTCATTCGCGTCATAGGCGATCTTGCCGTCCGCGGTGAAGAGCGCCTTGCCGCGCTGGCGAAGCCAGTTTTCGAGGAGCGGCTCGACGCCGCTGCCGTCCGAGAGGCCGTAATAGCCCTTGCGCTTGCCGGCCTTGGTGATCTCGACACCCATCCGGGCGAGTTCTTCCCAGGTGGTCGACGGTGTCGGCAGGTCGACGCCGGCTTCCTCGAAGGCGACCGTATTGACCATCATCGCCGTCGAGTTGGCGCCGAGGCTGATGCCGTAAAGCTTGCCGTCGACGCTGCCGCCCTTGATCTGCACCTCGTCGAAATCCTCGACCTTCAGCACCGAGCCGAGATAGCTGTCGAGCGGCGCGAGCGCGCCGCGCCGGGCGTATTCGACGATATAGCGATAATCCATCTGGATGACGTCGGGCGCATTGCCACCGGCGACCTGGGTTGCCAAGCGCGGCCAGTAGTCGCTCCAGCCCAGAAATTCACCGTTGATGTCAACCCCGGGATTCGCCTTCTTGAAAAGCTCGCTCACCTTGTTGGTGCGGTCGGCGCGGGTCTGCGATCCCCACCAGAGCAGGCGTAGCCGCGCCTCCTGCGAAAAAGCGCGCGGCGCGAACGCCGCGTAGGAAAGAAGTGCCGCTCCTCCTGCGAGCACCGTGCGTCTGCTGATGCGATGCGTCATTTGTTCCTCCTCCCTCGGGAGCGCCTCCACAACGCTCCATGTCATCGTCGTCTTGTTGAGTCCTCTTGCATTAAATAACTAATTGGTTACAAATTATGGGCAAGCAATGATCGTGTCAAGCACTTGTGTGAAATGCTGTCATTATCTTGTAATGTATCTTTACAAAGCCGCATCGAGTGCCGCCAAAGGCAAGATGTGCCGGAGGTGATGTGAATGGACAAGATGCAAGAGGATGTCAGGCGCAGGGCGGGCGGTCGTGCCGAGCGGCCCACGCAGCGCGATCCCGAGCGCACGCGCGCCTCGATCCTCGCCGCGGCGACGAAGGAGTTTGCGGAGAACGGGATCGGCGGGGCTCGGGTCGATGCGATCGCCGAGCGCGCGGGCACGAACAAGCGCATGCTCTATCATTATTTCGGCGACAAGGAGCAGCTTTACCTCGCCGTTCTGGAAGAGGCCTATGTCGGCATCAGAACGGCGGAAAAATCGGTCAATCTCAGTGACTTGGAGCCCGAGCAGGGCATAGCGGAACTCGCCATGTTCACCTGGAGGTATTTCCTGGAGCACCCGGAATTCCTGAGCCTGCTCGGCACCGAGAACCTGCATCGCGCCCGCTGGCTGCGCCAGTCGACGCGGCTCAAGGAACTGCATTCGCACTTCATCGGCAAGCTTTCCGACCTGCTCGACCGCGGCAAGGCGAAGGGTCTCTTCCGGGCCGACATCGACCCGCTGAACGTCTATCTGACCATTGCGGCACTCGGCTACTTCTACGTCTCGAACCAGTACACCCTTTCGACCATCTTCGGCCGCGACCTCATGGAAGAGGCCAATGTCGAGGCCTGGGAGCGCCACATCGTCCACGTGACCCTGGCATCCATCAGGCGCTGAATCGACCCGATGTCGTTTTTTCTGTTGACAAGTGTGTTTTTCGTCTGTCACAAAGTAACCGTTTAGTTACTGGCTTGGGAGGGCTGGTCCGCTCCCTTGGAAAGCCTGGCAGGGAGGAGACCGCATGCCGCGTTTGGGGATCATATTGCACGGCGTCACCGGCCGGATGGGGTATAACCAGCATCTGGTGCGCTCTATTCTGGCCATCCGCGATCAGGGCGGGCTAACGCTCAAATCCGGCGAGCGGCTGGAGATCGATCCGATCATCGTCGGGCGTAACCGCGACAAGATCGAGCAATTGGCCAAGCGTCATAACATCGCTCGCTGGTCGATCGACCTCGACGCCGCACTCGCCGATCCAAACGATCAGATATTCTTCGATGCCGGTACGACGCTGATGCGTGCCGAACTGATCGGCAGGGCGCTCGACGCCGGCAAGCACGTCTATTGCGAAAAGCCGATTTCGGATGATCTGAGGACCGCGGTGAAGCTCGCCAGAAAGGCGCGTAGCTCAGGCCTCAAGCACGGCGTGGTGCAGGACAAATTGTTCCTGCCCGGCCTGCGCAAGCTCGCGCTCCTCCGGGAGTCCGGCTTCTTCGGAAAGATCCTCTCGGTGCGCGGCGAATTCGGCTACTGGGTCTTCGAGGGCGATTGGGGCGTGCCGGCGCAGCGGCCCTCCTGGAACTATCGCAAGCAGGACGGCGGCGGCATCATCCTCGATATGCTCTGCCATTGGCGCTATGTGCTCGACAATCTCTTCGGCGAGGTCAAGGCCGTCTCCTGCCTCGGTGCAACGCATATCCCGAGCCGCATCGACGAGCAGGGCCGCGCCTATGACTGCGACACCGACGATGCGGCCTATGCCACCTTCGAACTCGAAGGTGGCGTGATCGCCCAGATCAATTCCTCCTGGGCCGTGCGGGTACGACGCGACGACCTCGTCACCTTCCAGGTCGACGGAACGCACGGCTCGGCCGTCGCGGGGCTGACGAAATGCTGGACCCAGCACCGCGTCAACACGCCGAAACCGGTGTGGAACCCGGATCAGCCGCAGACGATCGATTTCTACAAGACCTGGGACGAGGTTCCGGACACGCAGGTCTTCGACAATGGTTTCAAGGCGCAGTGGGAGATGTTCCTGCGCCACGTCGCCGAAGATGGCCCGTGGCCCTATGGCCTCGAAGCCGGTGCCAAGGGCGTCCAGCTTGCGGAACTGGGGCTCAAGTCCTGGGAAGAGCGCCGCTGGCTCGACGTTCCGGCGCTGGAGTTCTGAGCCATGGTCAGCATCTCTCTTCCGCTCGAAGGCAGGCTCGTTCGCTACGAACTGACGGGCCGGCCGGTTCCGTTCGAAAAACGCGATGCGGCGGCCTTTCCGAGGGTCGCCTTTGCTGCGGCCCATGTCGTCGCCGATCCTTATGTCGACAATGATCCATGGCTGACGCCGGCGATCGATTGGGGGCGCACGCTCGCCTTCCGCCATCGCCTATGGGACCTCGGGCTTGGCGTCGCCGAATCGATGGATACCGCGCAGCGCGGCATGGGGCTCGGCTGGCCGGAGGCGCGCGAGCTCATTCGCCGCTCGCTTGCCGAGGCGCGCGGCCGCTCCGGCGCCTTGATTGCCTGCGGCGCCGGCACCGATCACCTGGCGCCCGGGCCGGACGTGTCGATCGACGATATTCTCAAGGCCTATGAAAGCCAGATCGAAGCGATCGAGGCGGAAGGCGGCCAGATCATCCTCATGGCGAGCCGCGCGCTTGCCGCGGCCGCCAGGAGCCCGGACGACTATATTCGCGTCTATGACCGGATTCTTTCCCAGGTGAAGGAGCCGGTGATCATCCATTGGCTCGGCGAGATGTTCGATCCGGCGCTCGAAGGCTATTGGGGCAATGCCGATCACATGGAAGCGACGAAGACCTGCCTGGCGGTGATCGAGGCGCGCGTCGCCAAGGTCGACGGCATCAAGATCTCGCTCCTTTCCAAGGAAAAGGAGATCGTGATGCGGCGGCAACTGCCGAAAGGCGTGCGCATGTATACGGGCGACGACTTCAACTATGCCGAGCTCATCGCCGGCGATGAAGAGGGACATTCGGACGCGCTGCTCGGCATCTTCGATGCCATTGCGCCGGTCGCCTCTGCGGCGCTCGAGGCGCTCGGCAAGGGACGGAACGGCGAATTCTTCGAGCTGCTCGAGCCGACGGTGCCGCTCTCGCGCCATATCTTCAAGGCGCCGACGCGTTTCTATAAGACCGGCGTCGTCTTCCTCGCTTATCTGAACGGCCTGCAGGATCATTTCATCATGATCGGCGGCCAGCAGAGCGCCCGCTCGCTCGCCCATCTCGCCGAGCTTTTCCGCCTGGCGGACAAAGCCGGTGCTCTCGCCGATCCGGACCTCGCGGTTGCTAGGATGCAGCGCGTTCTCGCCGTTCACGGTGTTGCGTGAGGCGCGGCATGAGCGAAGCGCCGCGCGTCAGGCTCGTCGAAGCGGAAATATTTGAGCGTCCGGTCGATTTTCGCTTCCCCTTCCGTTTCGGTGCGGCGCGTGTCGAGCGCGCGCCGCAGGCCTTCGTTCGGGTTCGGATTGTCGACCAGTCCGGCCGCTCTGCCGCCGGCTGGGCGGCCGAGATGATGATGCCGAAATGGTTCGACAAGAGCCCCTCCCTGTCGCCGGACGACAATGTCGGGCAGCTTCGCACGTCGCTGCGTCTGGCGATCCAGGGGCTCAAATCGCTGTCCCTGAATACCGCCTTCGGTCTTCACGCCGCTGCCGAGGCCGATCATCACCGCATTGCGGCGAAAGAGGGCCTTCCGGCGCTGGTCGCCTCCTATGGGCTGGCGCTCGTCGACCGCGCCATTATCGACGCGCTGTGCCGGCTCGAGGCAACGAGTGCTGCCGCGGCCGTCCGGAACGATCTCCTTGGTATCACCGACGCGACCGCGCCCGACCTCGCGGGCTTCGACCTGCCGGGTTTCCTCTCGCGGCTGGAGCCTTCGCCGCGCCTTGCGGTACGGCATACGATCGGTCTCGCCGACGCGCTGACGGCCGCCGATGTCGAGCCGGCGCAGCGGCTGGAGGACGGCCTGCCGCAGACGTTGGAGGAGGTGATCGCGGCCTATGGTCACCGCTATTTCAAGATCAAGGTGTCCGGCCGGCCCGAACAGGACGTGGAGCGACTGCTTGCCGTCACGGCGGTGCTCGACCGTGCCATCGGCGACTACCGGGCGACGCTCGACGGCAACGAGCAGTTCGAGAGCGCCGATGTCGCGGTTGATTTCCTCGAACGTGTGCAAAGAGAACCGCGCCTCGCAAGGCTCCGCCATTCGCTTCTCTTCTTCGAACAGCCGATAGCGCGGGCAGAGGCGCTGTCGCGATCGGTCGCCGCCGTAAGCGAGCGAATACCGCTGGAGGTAGACGAGTCCGACGGCGATGTCGGAGCCTTCCTGCGCGCCCGCGAACTCGGCTATGCGGGCATTTCGTCGAAGTCCTGCAAGGGCTTCTATCGGTCGCTGCTCAATCGCGCCCGGGTCGAGAAGTGGAATAGCGAGGTCGGCTCTTCCCGCTATTTCGTCTCAGCCGAGGATCTGACGACACAAGGCGGCATCGGCCTGCAGCAGGACCTTGTCCTCGCTGCGCTCGTCGGCGCCGGGCATATCGAACGCAACGGCCATCACTATGTCGACGGCATGGCCGGAGCCCCGGCGAGCGAGCAGGCCGCGTATCTCGCCGCTCACGGCGATCTTTACGAGAGCGGGAATGGCCGCGCGCGACTTGCGATCAGAGCGGGTGAGATCAGCTTTGCGTCCGTGTTGAAGGCGGCCGGCCTTGGCTCCGCGGTCGAGCCGGACTGGGCGGCTATGTTGTGCTCATGAGAAATGCGGGAGGGAATCCAATGCAGGTCGAGGGCCTTTCGATCAATCTTGCGACCATTCGCGCACAATGCGGCTTCGCCGAGGCCGTGGATATCTGCCTCAAGCACGGGATCACGGCGATCGCTCCCTGGCGCGACCAGGTGGCCGCGATCGGCCTCGAGGAGGCGGCCCGCATCGTCAAGACCAACGGGCTCAAGCTCACCGGGCTCTGCCGCGGCGGCTTCTTTCTGGCCGGCGACGCGGCGGGCCGGGAAAAGGCCCTCGACGATAACAGGCGCGCGATCGACGAGGCGGCGGAGCTCGGCGCGGATTGTCTCGTGCTCGTCGTCGGCGGCTTGCCCGGCGGCTCGAAGAATATCGATGCGGCCCGCCGCATGGTCGAGGAGGGCATTGCCGCGGTCCTGCCGCATGCTCGTGCGGCGCAAGTGCCGCTCGCGATCGAGCCGCTGCACCCGATGTACGCCGCGGACCGCGCCTGCGTGAACACGCTCGGCCAGGCGCTCGATATCTGCGAAGCGCTCGGCCGAGGCGTCGGTGTCGCGATCGACGTCTATCATGTCTGGTGGGATCCCGACCTCGCAAATCAGATCGCGCGCGCCGGCAGAATGGAGGCGATCCTTGCCCACCACATCTGCGATTGGCTGGTTCCGACCAAGGATATGCTCACGGACCGCGGCATGATGGGCGACGGGGTCATCGACCTCAAAGGCATCCGGCGCCGGGTCGAAGCCGCCGGTTTCCATGGACCTCAGGAGGTGGAGATCTTTTCGGCCGAGAACTGGTGGAAGCGTCCGGCCGAAGAGGTGATCGCCACCTGTGTAGAGCGTTATCGAAGCTGCTGTTGAGATGGATGATGGCTATGTTCCTTACAAGTCGGTTCGCCAGATTGCCGGAGATCGCCTTGACTTTCGTGAAATCTCATCGCTAACATGTATTATAAGTTTACATGCCAGTACCGTTACCGCCGGTCGCGCGGCTTCACCCCAGACAGGATTGCGTGAGGAAATGATGGACAACAAGCGTCGTTTTGCGCTGGTCGGCACCGGCAATCGCGGGACCACCATGTGGGGCAAGGATCTGCTGGCCGGCTGGCGCGGCCTCGTCGATCTCGTCGCCATTGCCGACACGAATTCGCTGAGGGCCGAGCGGGCCCGCACGATGATCGCCACCAATGCGCCGATCTACGGCGATGTCGACAGGATGCTTGCCGAGGCGCGCCCGGATCTCGTCATCGTCTGCACACCGGACGACACGCATGATGACATTGTCGTCAAGGCGCTCGAATCCGGCGCCGACGTCATCACCGAAAAGCCGATGTCCACCACCGTGAAAAAGATCCGCCGCATCCTGGAAGCGGAGAAGCGCACCGGCCGGCGAGTGGACGTCTCCTTCAACTACCGCTTCGCGCCAACGGCCGCACGCATCAAGGAGCTGCTCGCCGCCGGCGAGATCGGCCGCGTCACTTCCGTCGACTTCCACTGGTATCTCGACACGCGGCACGGGGCCGACTATTTCCGCCGCTGGCACGCCTATACAGCGCGCTCGGGCAGCCTCTTCGTGCACAAGGCGACGCACCATTTCGATCTTTTGAACTGGTATCTCGATAGCGATCCGGAAGCGGTCACCGCCTTTGCCGACCTGCAGATGTATGGCCGCAAGGGTCCATTCCGTGGGCCCCGCTGCAAGCTCTGTCCCCACAAGGGCGAGTGCGACTTCTATCTCGACCTCAAAGCCGATCCGTTCCTCGATGCGCTTTACGAGGAGCCTTCCGAGATCGACGGCTATTTCCGCGACGGCTGCGTCTTCCGCGAAGAGATCGACATTCCGGACACGATGGTCGCGAATATCCGCTACCGCAACGACGTTCACGTCTCCTATTCCTTGAACACTTTCCAGCCGATCGAGGGCCACCACATCGCCTTCAATGGCACGAAGGGCCGGATCGAGCTGCGCCAATACGAGGACCAGCCGTGGGAGACGCCGCCGGAGGACGTTATCCTGCTCGTCCGCAACTTTCCAAAAGGCAAGCCGGCGATGGAGCGCATCACGGTGCCGCATTTCCCGGGCGGGCATTATGGCGGCGACGATAGGTTGCGGAACATGCTGTTCAAGCCCGACGCGAGCGACCCGCTCGGACAGCGGGCGGGAGCACGCGCCGGCGCGATGTCCGTCCTCTGTGGCATCGCGGCGCTTGAAAGTTCGCGCACGGGCAGGCTCGTGCGCCTCGCCAGCCTGATGCCCGAATTGTTCGAGGATGAAGCGCAGCCGGTTCGTGAGGTGCCGCGCAATCCTTGGCCTCCGGTGGGCGGCGTTGAGCTCGCGGGCGGCAGGGGCTCTCCACCGGCGGGGGAATGAACAGGGTACTGAAAAACGGCGGGAAATTGACGGGCCAGAGCCACGGATCAACTTGACAGGGGTGTAGAGTCAATCAACTCTCCGTTGAGACTGATTGGAGAGCACCTACCGTGCCTGACGAATTCAACCGCACCACAGAAAATGAACTTGCCGAGGCGGTTTTGACGCTTCTCGCGCTCCGGCAAAGCGGAAAAGGCCGCTTTGAAGATCTGTTTCGTTTGATCCCCAAGATCATCGAACTGACACCGGAGGACCTAACTAAGTCCGAAAGCCGCCCAGCAGAATGCATGTGGCAGCAGCGGGTGAGGAACATCACCTCCCACAAAGGAGTCGAGGAAATTACATTACGGCAGGTTATCTCGTCGACATCGATGGCGGATTGATGATCACGGATGGTGGCCGCGCTAGGGCGGAACCGCCGCCAGCGCGACGCTAGGAAACATTCACGGTGTTCTGGGAAATTGTTAAGGGCCTCGGTGCGATTGTTGGCCTCGTCACCGGCTGCTTTGTGATCTGGGAGCGTTTCTACCGCTTCACACCTTCGGCGTTCATTGTAGCATCAAGCATATCTCCCGGATCTCCGTTCAAGGAACCGCATCTCCGAGTCATTAATCGCAGCGAGCGGCCAATTATATTAAAGTGGAGAAACGAAACGCGAGCGAACCGGCTGGGCCTAGGTAAGGATCGATCGTGTCCCCGAGAGTGGTGTAGGTCCTGAGGATTAGGTGGCCATCAGTGTTTTTCCGGCAGGGTCGGGTTGTTCAAGACCAACCTGATGGAAAGACCACCGATGACCGACGAGATGATGAACGT
>Ga0214543_1009262_pt1 | contig 15474 bp, 7 predicted proteins | sample CNSS2metaG_FD_160094 | JGI IMG/M metagenome (GOLD analysis project Ga0214543, IMG submission 160094) | Root nodule microbial communities from cowpea collected in UCLA plant growth center, Los Angeles, California, USA - CNSS2 | ecosystem: Host-associated > Plants > Roots > Nodule | place: USA... | reverse complement strand
TTTTGTATCTCATGCTCAATAAACCCAATTATAGGAAATCCCAATTAAATCAATCTTTAAGCACACAAATTCAATTAAATACCCATAATTAAACATTAAATGAGGGTAAAAATACGCACTCATCAGGCGGGCTAGCCTGTTTTGGCTCGCTAAACTGGCGGGTTAGGCGGGCCGAGTTATAGCGGGTTGGCAGGTTGGAAATTTCAACCTGGTCTGCCTTTTTCTTGGCGAGCTGGTGGGCCGACCCAGCGGGCCTGGCTCGCTTTGACATTCCTACTTCCAACAAATTCATGTTATTGGCTTGTCTAACTAGGCCTGACAACCCTTCAGCGACTATTAGGAATAGGAAAGGCGCTAAAGGATCCTCTTGTCTTAGCCCTCTTGTTGGAGTGAAGTCATGAGTTGGACTACCATTTACAATGACAAAAACTGTAGATAATTGAAGACATGTCTTTATCCAACTTATCCATTTAGTTCCAAACCCCGGTATCCAACATATGGTACAAGAAATCCCAATTGACTGAATCATACGTCTTTTCAAAATCCAACTTTACTATTAAGCACGACTTCCTATTATTTCTCTCCTTACATTTATTAAATATAAAGAGTTAACAAAATCAAATTTTAACATAAAAATAAAATTTAAAATGGCATTATAATTTAGGAGAAAAAAATAATTAATTTTTCTTTTAGTTTGGAGATGATAAAATTATTTAACTTTTTGTTTTATTATATTTTAAATTTTTTACTTAATAATTTTATTTATTTTAGAAAATCATTTTTTCTTTATCGCATGTGCAACGAGAGTGGTCTCTATGATCCAATTTCATCCTTCCTTTCTTTATATTTCTTCATGTTTTGATAATGGATTTTAGAATCCAACCACTTTGAGTATCTTAGACATAATTAATCATTCTTAAAGTTTCACATATGTTATCAAAATAATATTTCATTTCTTTGTGGTTGTTGGAATCTTTTACTTAAAGTTGCTTGAAGATTTTGTCCCAATTATTTAAAAGTGAGTTTTGTTCACTAGTGCAGTAAGGCTTTTTTGGCTCCAGTTGTTTTTTGTATTCTGCCTCGGTTCCAGAATCGAGGCATATTGGAGCGAGGTCAAAAGGGGTGACTTTTGGCCTCGGGTCTCTAGAACCGAAGTTATAGATTCATTTTTCTGTCTCGGATCTCTAGAATCGAAGCCATAGAGCAACATAGTCCCACTTGTTCCTTTCGTCACTGTGACACCACCGTCGAAATCAGCGGCAACCATATTGGCGACCACCGTAAACACACAACCAAAATCGCCAGGAACAATGTGCACCACCTACAGAAAACCAAAACCAGCGAAATGTTGGTGTGAAACCCTCGTGTGAAGAACACTACACATCGCACCTGAGCCACTGTTGCCTCCACCGTCACAAGAAGACGCAATCACCGCTACGAATCCTTTACCTACAGATGAAACCAGAATCAGAAGTTGTAACACGAAGCGAGACCTGCAAAACCCAAACCAGAGGTTGTCTGTGTTGCAAAACCAAGCCACCCCGACAAACCACCATGTTGCAAAGCAGACATCGTCGGTCACCACCCTCGCTGAAGCTGCTGCCATGAACGAAGAAGAGGGAGGCCGCGAACCGAAGCAGTGGCCGCAGAGGAGTTCGTATAAGCAGAAGTCGTCGTCCTCAAGAGAGAGAGAAATTCGCGCAGAGAAAAGAGAGTTGGGGAGACGATGAATAATGATTAGGGCTCGCGAATTGGGAATTTTAACAGACTTTATGGCCTCAGTTCAGTTAATAACCAAGGCCAAAAGCCCATTTATTGCCTCGGTCCTTAAAGACCCGAGGCCAAAAGCCATTTTTGAAAATTTGAAAGTTGATGCTGCCTTATATGCTTCGGTTGAGTTGTAACCGGGGCCAAAAGTCCATTTATTGTACTAGTTTATAGAGACCCGAGGCAATATAGTTGGACAAAATTGCAAAAATGTCACCGTCTCCTTATAGGCTTCGGTTCAGCTGCAACCGAAACCTATAAGACGAAGTAAAATGTCAAATCTGCACTAGTGCTTTTACATGTTTGTCACGAATGTTTGATATATTTTGTCTCTAATAAATCATTTACTTTTTTATGATATTGTGTTTTTGTGAAGTTAGATTGCGACTCCTTTTGTATATAGTTTTGAAAAAGAAATTTTAGTTTTGAGGAACATTGCGGTTGGATGCACCATACACCAAGTATCCATTTTGTCATAGTTTGACCTCAACCATCTCTTTCTCTCTTTTCCTCTTTACTTTTTTGAGTGCAAAGTCTCTTCTAGAATTTTGTGGATGCAGATTAATGGGTCAGGAGATCGTGAAATTGTCTCCTTTTTAATCATTCTATAATCGTTTCAAATAACATTTAAAAAAAATTAAGTTCTAATCATAATTAAACTTTGTGAAAGAATTTCCTAATGTATTGGATTTACAACCCTCAATACAAAATTAGAGTACCTAGAAATCAAGAATTTGAATGATATTAAATTAACCAAGTACTGACTACTATAAAAACAACCTTTAAAATAGATTATTTATCATTATTTATGGCGGTTTCATATTTGATATAGGTAACACTAATAAATTTGATAACTTTTACACTATTTTCTAAGCTAGTGTAAAATATGAAATATTATAATAATTATGATTAAAGCTAATATAATATATTGATATTTTACTTGTCCTTTAGTAAAATAAAAATACTAAAATTTTTTAAATTTTGTAATACATAAATTTGAAAATTTATAAATTTACAGCAAAAAAAATTAAATAATACGAAAATCATAGTTTTTTTTTTCTAATTTTTTATTGCAGAGCTTTCAATGTTTAATAAATTGGAAAATTTTAACAAGTAATTAAGCAAAAATTTATATAATAAAATTTTATTATAAAAATATATATAAGTTATTTATATATTTTTCTTAAAAATTATTTTATTATATGGTTGTGTAAAAATTAATAATCATATATTTTATGAAAACAAATATAGAATATTTTATTTCAGCACAGAAAAATTAATTAATTCTACATAAAATGGATTTGATAATAAATTAGAAAAAATTGCATATATATATATATATATATATATTATATACATATAAATCAATATTAATCAAATAAAATATTTTTAAAATTTTTTATTTTCAGTTGATTAGTTAATATTTTTAATTAGATAAATTAAAATAATTATTATATGTATATTTTATATTATTCTATTATAATTAATAATTGAAAGTTAATTTGTAAGTATTAATGATTTAAATTATTATACTATTATATTATATATTTACACTTTTAAAAAATTAATCTTTTTTAATTTTTAATTATTTTAGAAAAATTGGCTAAAATCTGCCCCTTTTAATATGGGTTGACACATTGGCCCAACCCCTTTAACACGACCCGTTTGGGGTATGTTTTCTCACAGGAAGATAAGCACTGAAGTTTGGCTTCAATGTATCAATTTTTATGGGTGTTCATCAAATTTGGAAATTCAGTACCTTAGTTGTATTGTATATCAGATTTTGAAATCCAACAACTATAATCCTAAAAAAATTAACCATTATTTTTCTCCGGTTCACATCACTTCTTCTGAATAAGCTATTATGGGTGTTCTTTATGATTACCTCCATGATTATATTATCCGGTTTGTTATTATGAAGATTGTAAAATAAGAAAAAAAAAATGTTTTGGAGGTGCAGAGAGAAAGACGTGAGGTATACGATATTTCTTAAAAAAAGTTTGCCCATCCCATGAGAATGTTTCTCTCTGCACCTCCAACTTTTCTACAGCACCCCAAACTGTTTTGAAATACCGAAAATGACCTTTAACCAGCACCCGTCACACACAATTACCGAATTTTTAGATCCAATTTAAGTAGTAGCAGCTTTTGAGAACTTGTTAAAAAGATTATCGAATTTCGATATTTCATTAAGAAAATAATCCGATTTCAAAAATTAATTAAGAAAATAATAAGATTTTCAAATTTGATAATTCTTTTAATTATATTTCAAAATTCACTAATTTTCTCTGACATCTCATAATTTTTTTAATCAGATTTCAATATTCAATAATATTTTTAATTAGATTTCAAGATCCCATCATTTCTTTAACCAGATTTCAAAATTTAATAATTTTCTTTAATCAGATGTCAAAATTTGATAATGTTCTTTAATTTTATTTTAAAATTCAATATTTTTAATTGGATTTCAAAATTGATAACCTTTCAAAATATTTTTAAAGGTAAATAGTTGATGAGCTGAATAATAAAAGTCAAAAAGATTATTTGTAAGAATTTAAAAATGTTCAGAGAAATCTTAGGGTCAGGCGGAGAAGTGACCTCCCATGATTTTTGACGGGCCAATAATTCCACCAATGCATATAAGCAAAGTCATAATACTTCCTCAAAAACCACATTTTACCACATTTCATAGGATAGAAATAATAATAAAAGAATTCACCCTCTCCAACTTTGATATACCAATTATCAGTATAATTTACATTTTTAATTCACACAAGTTATTGTGTAAGCCCCACATTCATCAATTGTTAACAATCCTGTATTCGATGCCAAGGACCTGCTATGCCAAAATCTCCAATTTTGAAGACTAGAAATTAACACACCAACTTCAATCACAACTCCCAAAACATTGAATCGGTTAAAAATATCGAAAAACTAGCACACGATGAGTTAACAAAACTATAGATGCACTAGTATGAGTGTCAATAGTGACAAAACAGTTACCATGTAACTTATACAATAGACGAAGTATTACAAAGACAAAAAACTGAATTTCATTACGCAAACCATCAATTGGTCCTTCTAAGTTAAGAATTAAGACTTAAACAATGCCAGTTTCAATGCTAATTCGTGCATCCTCATACCAATTTCATTGCAGTGGCTTCTCGATTATATGCAACATTAATGATTAATCAAAAAGATGAAACTTGAACAAATTTTCAGCCAAGCAGATGCGAAGCCTCAGCCAGCCAGAATTTTTCATCAAATATCAGACGGTAATTCCAAATAAAATAAATCATCATCGGCTTCGCCACAAGCATGACAACATAAAACTAAAACAAACAACACAGTTCAAACGAAGAATAAAAAATGTAATCGCACAAAACGGCTCCGCAGATCATAAAGTATGAAATCCACAAATTCCTATCAGGATGCGAAACAAACGAAATTCACTTTTGATTTTGGTCCAATCATAGCATCACTGGTCACTGCAATTAAAGCTACCATCGACGTGGCATCAGACCTAACCCTAGAAAACAAAATTAAAAACTAAAAAAGAATTTAAATAACAACAATTAAGAAAAAACACACCCTCAGAGACCCGTTCCAAATCACACACACAGCGCCACAAAGAACAAGTTCTTCGATTGGCGCTGCGTTTAGAGTGTCATACGGCACTTCCTATCAATTATGGGAGATCTTCCTCACAGGGCATTTTCGCTTATCCATTGTATCTGAATCTAACATGTACAAAATTAAGCACAAAAACGATGACTATGAGAGAATCACATACTATTGAATACATCAAGCCAACCCTAACATGACATCGCACTCAGTTGCGAAGCCAACCCTAAAACAAGATCGCACTCAGTTGCGAAGCCAACCCTAAAACAAGATCGCACTCAGTTGTGAAGCCAATCCCACTGAGAAAGAACTTTGGATGTGAGATTTATAGACATGACTGTGCCGTTAGGGTTAGAGAAGAGCATGTCAACGGAAATGGGCTTTCAGTAATGCAAATGGCCCAAATGTGTTTTAATTATATACTTGAAAAGATATTCTAAACAACAAAATGTTTAGAAAATATTGAGTATAAAAACAATAATCAAATATTTATTAAAATACATAATGAAATATCTCTTTTTATTTCCTATGAATAATGAATTACTTAAGTGTAAATTAATCAATATAATCAAAGAGTAATACAAGAAGTTATGTAATTAATCTCGAAAGAAATATTTTATTATTTACCTTTTTGCTTCATAAATTTAACATCTTAAGTGGTTTTTCAAAATTAATTACTTGTTAATGTTAATTTTCTCTTTAATAAAGACATGTGACAAACCAAATGTGTGTTCAATTATATTTACAAATAACGGAGTTTAAAAAAATTAATAAAACTAAAATTGTTATATTAAAAGTGTATTTTTTTCATATTGTATTAAAATGAAATATGTCATTAGTTATTATATTGAACTAACTATTGGCCTAAAAAACTGAAAAAGTATAGAACTCCAAACATTAAAAGAAAAAAAAACACTAACCCAAACTATTGACAACCAAAGATTAATAATATCAATGACATTTTATCAACACGAGTTGTACATCATTTAATAGTACTTTACTAACCAAGCTTAACCAAGAAATATGAACATACAAAGAAAGGTTGATTCTCGGACAAGTGGTTGAATTGTCAATAGAAAAAAAAAATCAACCGATTTAGATATCAGAGAATAACAACAAAATTTGTCATGGAAATCTCATTACGAACAAAATTATTAAAAAAATTTGGACAAAATTTAGATACTAATATTGGAGCTTGGTATCTTGATCGAGCAAGAGAGCACAAAACCCCTTTGCTGGTTTCCAAGGAGCTTATGTGATGGCTTGGAGGAAAACCAAAGAAAGAAGGGAGAAGAGAAAAGAAAGGAAGGAGCGAAAAAGTAGAAATGTAACACTTTTTTCTCTAATTATTTCTTTGTGTTTCTGAACTTAGTACAAAAAAGAAGTCCTACCTTAAATAGAGTCCATAATAGAAAAGGGGAAAATAGGGAAAGGGGAAAAACAACCCTTCTTAATAAACCTTTATTCTATATGAAGAACGAAATTGATGCAGAGTGGAAAAACAATCAAACGGGTTTGCGACAATCATGGGAAAGAAAGCAAGAAAGACGAGAAAGAGGGAAAGAGAGAAAAGCAAAACTGATTGTGTGAAAAGATACTAAATGAGTCTTTATTGATTCACTTTAGGAAAGGGAAACAAACTTATACAAAGACTAAGTGATGCACGTAATAATAGACTGTGTAAAAATGGTTTTAACATATTGATCATTGGTTGTGTGATCTTCAGGCTGAGCAATGTGACCCCCAAGCACCACTCTCATGATGGGCATAAATATCAAGCAGGCCCAACTTGGATATAAGAGTGTTGAAAAGAGTTGGAGGAAGAGCCTTGGTTAGAATATCAGCTTGTTGGTGATGGGTGTTGATGTGAAGAAGCTTGATGAGACCTTGTTTGACCTTTTCTATATTTAAATGGCAATCTATCTCTATATGCTTGATTTTGTTGCTGTGATAATTTGAAGTCATGATCCTCTGGAACAGAATCAGTCTTTCCTTCTTGATTCGTGTCCACACTATTCACATTACCCCCTTTATTATTTGTTTTATAACCTGGTGGAAATCCATGCTTTTTATAGCAATTGTCAATCATGTGACCATTCCAACCACAAAAAGAACAAACCCTTTTGCTATATTTGACATTCTTGTTGTCAACGTTGTTATTACCTGGATAGTCGTGCTTCTTGAAGCAAACAGATTCAATGTGACCAGCCTTTTTGCAGTAGCTACAAGTAACAATAGTGTTGTTGATCTTGATCTCAGTTTCCATTCAAGACATTTTTCCTTCCAATATGCCTTTCCTACTAAACCACGTAAGAGAAAATTTTTGAGATGGATGGGATCGGATCCATCATAAGGAAATGAGAAGTGATGTTGTTGTACTGCTCATTGAGGCCTCTCAGGAATTGCATAGCGTGATCCTCAATCTTTCTCTATTGAAAAGAACTAGTGAGACCACAAGAACACTTCGCAGAGCAATTGCAAATCAGATCAGGCTGAAAACTAACGAGTTCATCCCAAAGAACGCGAATACGTGTGAAATATTTTGTGACAAAGGAACTTCCTTGTTTAAGGGAAGATGCTTCTAGCTATAACTCATATATACGCAGCAAATTGCCTTGAAAAAATCTAGATTTGAGATCCTTCCATATTTTGTGACTAAGTGATGCACGTAATAACATAATGTGTAAAAATGGTTTTAACATATTGATCATTGGTTGTGTGATCTTCAGGCTGAGCAATGTGACCATGATCATTATTCTGACAACCCTAACTGCAGAAACCCCTAACCCTGACAAACCCTAACACTAAAGCCCTAAATAGTAGGGTTTTAATACTCTCCCCTCAAGTCAGATGATGTATATTCATCATACCAAGCTTGAGAAGAATAGTTTAAAAGGATTTGTGATGGAGAGCCTTCGTGAAGATGTCAATGAGTTACTCGGAGGAACGAATCGACAATAAATAGAAGAGTTTGTTCTGAAGCTTTTCACCGACATGACAGTCCATGTCAATGTGTTTGGTATGCCCATGGAAAGTAGGATGATAAGCGATATGTCTTGCAGATTGATTATCATAGTAAAGGACGGCTTGGTCTATGGGTTGAACATGCAGATCATGGAGAAGGTAGCTAAGCCACTGTAGCTCGCAGGTGGTAGTGGTCAAGGCTCTATATTCGACTTCTGAAGAGGATCTCGTCACTGTGCTTTGTTTCTTTGATTTCCAAGAAATCAAAGATGTGCCTAGGAAGACACAGTATCCTGTTACATTATGTCTTTGTCAGAACATGTAGCATAGTCAGAGTCGTTGAAAGCCTTGATTTGGATGTCATTGGAGGCAGCAAAGAAGAGGCCATTAGCATGACTCGCCTTGATGTATCTTAGGATATGTTAGGCTGCTTGTTGATGGTAGATGATAAGTGCCTGCACAAATTTGCTTAGTAGGTGTACAAAATAACAAATGTCAGGTTTGGAGTTACACATATACAATAACTTCCCTATTAGGCGTATGTAGGAATTAGGATTTTTGACAAGTTCAACTTTGTCAAAAAGGACTTTAGTGTTGTTCATGAGAGGGGTCTGACTAGGTTTGCAGTCCAACATTCATGTTTTGGATAGTATATCTAATGCATGTTTTCGTTGACATAAGTGAATTCCTCTTCTTGATCTAGCCACTTCAAAACCCAAGAAGTACTTTAAGGGTCCTAAATCTTTAATGCCACTAGTGGTGGGTTCATGTACACTTATTCATCAAGGCTCCCATGTAAGAATGCATTCTCAACATCCAGTTGGTGTAAATGCCAATTTTTGGTGTCTACAATGGCTAGCAAAAGTCCCACTATTGTGAGCTTAGCAATAGGGGAAAAATGCCAATAAAATCAATCCCTTCTAATTGAGTGCAATCCTTAGCTACAAGTCTAGCTTTGTGTCTTTCAATAGTATCATCATAGTTGTATTTGATTTTGAAAATCCATTTAAATCCTATTGGTTTCTTCCCTTCATGAAGATTAGTAAAGTACCAGGTATCATTGTCTTCTAGAGCTTTTATTTCATTATTTATAACATCAATCCATTTAATATCTTGAGAGGCTTCAACATAAGTTTGGTGTTCAGGATAAGAAGATATAGCGAGGGTATAATTAAGATGTTCCTTAGACATGGATTTATAGGAAAGAACATAACTAATTGGATAATTGGTTTTCTAAACAAATTAGTTATGAATAAATTGTTTAAGGTTTATGGAACTGTTCACTTGGTGTATGTAGTCCTTTTGATAAGAGGGGATCTTCCTCTGTCTCTCTGATCGTCGCAGAGTTGGGTCTTTTATGTTAGGATCATTGTTGTTTAGATGTTCATCTTCATCATTACTGGCAGAGTCATCATTGGTTGTGTCAGGAACAAATTCAGTTTTTGCATCATTAATGGTTTCTCTAGGAGGAATTTGATAGGTATCTTTGTCATCCTTGAAATGGTTGTCATTGTTTTCCAGCAAGAAATCCAAGTTATGATCGCCAACATCAGTGGGTTGAATGCATTGTTTTAAGATTTTAGGTATAATTAGTTGTATAGTACCCAGTTTGAGGCTAGGGTGTCAAATAGGTACCCGGTTTAAAAAAGTGTCAATTGCATCCCAACTTTTGAAAAAGTGCTTCAATTAGGTCCCTTTCATACAGAGTTGACTAATGCCGTTAGTCAACGTGCCATGTGTCAGTCTCTGATTTTTTTAATTTTTTTTTAATTTTTAATTTTTTAAATTTTTTAAAAAATAAAAATAAAAAATGTCATGTGTCAAGTCCCTGTGTGTGCCACGTGGCATTGTCAGTGCCACGTGGCATTGCAATGCCACGTGTCAGTGTCACTATCAGATGTCATTGTGTTGATTTCGATTTAGTCCCCATATATGTCTTTTTGTTTCAATTTAATACCTAAGTATGTGTATCTCATTCAATTTTGTCCCAATTTTTTTTAATAATTAAAATATTTTTGTAATCCATTTTTTATAAGATTAAAAATAATTAAGTATAAATATTTTTACAAAATTAAGTACTAATATTTATATTGTTCCCCTCAATTTCAGACCAAAATTATTATTTATATAAATGTTATACTAATATTTTTTATTAAAAACGACTTTTTAACATATTAGTTTATTAATTACTTTTTTATTAAGTACTCATGTTTTGTTAATTTTTTTTTTTTAAATTGAACAATATTGTCTCTTACTAATTTTAAACCAAAATTTCTATTGGTTTGAATGTTATACTAATTTTTTTTTTAAATTGAAAGATATTGTCTCTTACTAATTTTAAACCAAAATTTATATTGGTTTGAATGTTATACTAATTTTATTATTATTAAAAATGACTTAATAAAATGACTTTTACCACTAAATTTTAATATAAATATCAAATACTTAATTTTTGTTAAACTTTTATACTTAATTACTTTTAATTTAATAAAAAAATGGATTTTAATTATTAAAAAAAATTGGGATAAAATTGACTCAGATACACATACTTAGGTACTAAATTGAAACAAAACAACATATATGGGGACTAAATCGAAATCAACACAATAGCATCTGATAGTGATACTGACATGTGGCACTGACAATGCCACGTGGCACTGACAATGCCACGTGGCACTGACAATGTCACATGTCACACACAGGGACTTGACACGTGGCATTTTTATTTTTATTTTCAAAAATTTTTTAAAAAAAATTAAAAAAAATTAACAAAAAAAAAAACAACAAACTGACACGTGGCATGTTGACTAACGGCGTTAGTCAACTCTGTCTGAAAGGGACCTAATTCAAGCACTTCTTCAAAAGTTGGGATGCAATTGACACTTTTTTTAAACTGGGTACCTATTTGACACCCTAGCCCCAAACTAGGTACTATACGACTAATTATACCAAGGTTTTATAAGGGAAAACATTCTCATAAAAGATCACATTTCTAGTTATGAAAATTTCCCTACTCATAGTGTCAAGAAGAACATAGCCTTTAATACCAGTTTTAAAATCCAAAAACACACATTTTCTAGCCCTAGGATCTAGCTTGTCCTGTTATTTTCAAGAGTACTAGCAAAACACAGAGTTCCAAAAACTTTGAGGTTGAGGTAAGTAGGAGGTTTATTATACAAAATTTCATAAGGGCATTTGTTGTTATGACAACAGCAGGAAACTTGTTAATGATATGAATAACATGATTAGCAACTGTAACATCCTGGCCAAATATTAATAATTTAAATAAAATAAAATTATAAGTAATAATAACTCAAAAATTAATAAAAACTCTTCCCCAAAAATGTGGGAAATTTTAAACTTTATTAATCGCGTTGAAATCAACCTCCAAAAGTAATTCATTACAAAACCATGTTCCAACACTGTTTTAGTCAGAAAATTACAAAATAGTAAAACATTTCCTCAATGAACCCCAATCGTTGGCCCCCACTTTGGCTCTAAGCATTACCAACACCACCTGAAAGATCATCTGCTCCCGTGTAACAAGTTACATGATCATCGCCAAACACACACAAAAAGGGTGAGCTCAAAATAATCAAACATTCATAAAGAATTATAAAACGCTCACCCCTAGCGTAATAATTTATCCCAAAACTTCTTTTGAGAACCTTTCATTATGCACTAGAAATCATGGCCTTCCACCATGTTAATCCAGCTACTACAACTTTGATAATGACCTTAAGATGGCATATGCTGCCACGAGCCACCACTCGTGGTCCAACCTCTACAATCCTCCCACTCGTAGACCAACACGTGTGGAAACATTATGTTACGAACCTCCATTTGTAACAACCAAATGGAGTTAACCAATATGAACCACCATCCGTATTCTCATATGAGATTTCCAACATCACCGGTCACAACCGTGAGTAACAATCAAGTGGAACTAGCCAATACGAGCCACCAGTCGTATGCTCCCTCAAGATTTCCAACATCACTGGCCACCACCGTGATCACACGTGTTCACAATACATTACGAGCCACCACTCGTAACTAGGCCTCAACACGTCTCCACCCAAAGTCATGTAAAATGTAACATCACGGCCGAATATTACTAATTTAATTAAAATAAAATAAAAATAATAATAGAACATTACATCTAATAATATCTCTTTCCCAAAACGTGGGAAAATTCAAAACTTTTATTACATCATCATAATTCAAAATCCACAAGTTATAAATGACGATTAAAAATTAATAGTCTAGTAAAATAAATGTTTACAAAATCATAAAAATCCATAAAACAATAAATCTCCATAAAGGTTTTCCCAATAGTCCCTCTCCGGCTCTATGCCTCATCAACACCACACAACCTCTCAACCTCACTTTCAATCTCACTTCTAGTTTTTTTTTCTACAAAACTCCTATACTCTCGTGTTTGAACCTTTAATTAATTTAAAAAATGAAAATTAATTAAGGATTGTTTTAATGGCCATTATTAGGTGGTTTTTCCAGCCCTACCCTCCTCAAGACGGTTAGGGTTTTCTGATCCCTCTCATTCATGCCAAAAAGAGTTCTGGCAAAAAGGATCCTATTTAGTGCCAACTAAGGTTTGAACACATCACCACCTAAATTATAATTCAAGTGCACAACCCATTCAACCAATTCATGTTTCATGATAATTCTTACACATCTAGAATTATATTATCACGCACCATGATCAAGCATATTATTAAAATAATAACATAAATAAAATAACACACAATTGACATACCCAAGACTCAAACCCAAGTCCTCTCCACATGACTAAGTACTCTTTACCACTTAAGCTAGTATTGTTCCTTGTCATAATTACTCGCATTAAATGTCATAATTATTCCATTATTAAATTATTTAATTTTCTCGGGTTTTACATAAAACTCTCAATATCATTAACCTGACCTAAACAAGATCAACACACACTTAACTTGGGTCTTAGGGATTCCAAATCTTCCACAAACCTGCCCGCTTGTGGTCCAACTCTATGAACCTTCTTACTCGTAGTACAACTCTACGAATCTCCCTGTCCGTAGTCCAACACGCGTGATCCATCCAACTACAAACCTCCAAGCTTGCAATAACTCTTAAGTGTGAGCACAGAACATACAAATCTTCCCGCTTGTATCCTCACACGAGAGTATAATTAATATGAACCTCCTCGCTTATATTAATCATGTGTTCCATCACCAATCACGAACCTACCCGCTCGTGATATTGTCAAGTGTATCTCGACCCAGGTTCAACACTTCAAACATGCAACACACAACAAACAACACATTGTCGCCGCACTATCGCCTGGCGCTACCTAAGCCCCACCAAGCCAAATTGGGCTATAGACCACTTGGCGGTCTTAACATGCCATCATGCGCTCCTCGCTCCAAGGACTTCCCTGATTCACCTATCGCCTCACTCCAATAGTGCCCATGTGATTAACTAACAATTATTTTAATAGACCCAACTTATCTTATACTATAAAATAAAAATCTTATATTAATTGTTATTATATTATCTTAAATATATATGATTTCAAGTTACATTTACAACCAACAATTTTCGCAAGTCCATATAAAACATAATATTATAATATATATATATATATCATATCCTTACGTATAGAAATAGATTTAAAGGCTATCTCAACTATTTCTCATGATGGCACCACTTCCTATGCCATATGCTACCGTTAAGGACAAAAAGAAAGCCCCAATCACAATTAGGGATGTCAACGAGGCGGGTAGGGTACATATAGTAACTCCCTCATACCCTACCCGCTCGATAAATATCCGCCTCGTACCCATACCCACATCTGTCAAGTATCCGTTATGCGGGTACCCACTTAATTTTTAAAATATCCATAGATATCCACGGAGATTCGTGAGTATTTACAAAAAAATAAAAATAAATATTTAACAATATATTTTAATCGTAAATTCAAATAAAATACAATACATAACATCATAAATTTTAAACATAATAAAAATAACCCATTTAAATAGTGTTAAATGACAATTTACAAAGAAATGATTTTTTTTTTAAATTAATTGATAAAAAATAACTCATTTAAAATCAATATGTTAATATTTTAATCATATTTTTTTAATTTAAATTAGAGTATAGCGGGTACGGGTATCCACAAGTACAAATACTACGATACCCGTACCCGCCCCGTTAACATACGGGTATTAAAAATATTCGTACCCGTTACCCGCAGGTATGCATTTACAATATCCATTTCGTACGCGTGGCGGGTTTTATCCATAAATACATACGAATACGAATTTTTTTGACATCCCTAATCACAATGCGTGACTGACCTCAACCTTTAACGAAATTTTTACAAAAAATAAACACTGATACCTAAATCTTTATTTTAATAATCATGTTTTAGCACTTTCCCTGCACCTAATAAAGTTTCATATAACTCATGCCAAACATTTTCACTCACTATTTTTGGTAATCAATTCATCCCTATAAAAACCAAATATGCACCACAACTTGGTACCATATATCCAACTAGATAATACCATTGCTCCATATCATAGTCTTCGTTTACGTAAAAGATTCGAATTGCCACTTAGCCATTAATAAATATAATTGGTTATCACAACACATTCAACAAATTATATAATAAAAATAATCCTTTTTTTAACTAAACTTGCACCACTTCCTACACACTTCACCATATATCTCATTCACGTTTTAGAATTTAATCACACTTATGCAGACGAGCCGCCAACAAAAAAATTCATGATTCAACCCATAAAAAAAAGAAGTTGAACTGTTTAAAATCGATTCATTCCTAAAAAAATTTTATGCAACCCTAAACTCCAAACACATATGCTTGTCCACTAAAATTTTTCTATGCTCTTAACTCTATAAAACTGCGTCACATGTTATTAATATAATATTATATGTACCAACAAATACTTCCACGATCTTTCAATATGACATGATCATTCCTAACTACTAAAAGCAAAGTACTCCCTCCATCTTTATAAAAAGTTGTATTAATTCGCCGTTGAAATTTCTCCATAATTTGCACCTCGAAAAAAAAAGTATATATATATATATATATATATA
>Ga0214543_1009260_pt1 | contig 15474 bp, 10 predicted proteins | sample CNSS2metaG_FD_160094 | JGI IMG/M metagenome (GOLD analysis project Ga0214543, IMG submission 160094) | Root nodule microbial communities from cowpea collected in UCLA plant growth center, Los Angeles, California, USA - CNSS2 | ecosystem: Host-associated > Plants > Roots > Nodule | place: USA... | reverse complement strand
TACCCCCCTTCTTATTTATACTTTTCCTAAAACAAACTTTCATTCCCAAACAACCTACTAACAGACTAACTAACTAACTAACTCAGTTCTTATTTCTTCTCACATACACCTTTAATATTCTATCACACATAAACAAAAAGCAAGGGATTTTATTCTGATTTTTATGATTAGGAAAATATGCCCACAGCAGATTATTTTGGACTTGAAAAGCTATTTTACACGCTTGTTGAATCAGGACCACATTAAATTTCTGGCAATATCCATTTTAATTAATAGGCAGGGTGTTAGACTTAAACCTGTATCCCGGGGGATCTATGATACAGAATTTATGTCAGCCAACATCTTGAGAAACAAATTATTTTAACCGCCCTAATCCTTTTGAAGTAAAGCATTAAAGATGCCTACACGATAAGTGATTTAAGACTGCATATCAGGTATGCTAAATGAGTATGGGCGTCACTGAACTAACCTGTCCTCAGGAGCTTCAGCACCCTTGTAACTTGACAACTTATGGACAAATGACTGCATGGTCTTTGCTATATCTCCGGGATCAAACTCGTCAGCATTCAAAGCAGATGACAGACCAGTATCGTGATCCTCTTTTGCTTTCCCTTTCTTTTTGTGTTTTAAGTCATATAGTTCCATCTCCTTTTGTCTTTCCATAAGAACAGAGTTCAATTCTTCCTCTCCACCATAAAGCCAGGAATCATCATCAGATGGAGGAACCTCTTGATCCTTAAAATCGTCCACTGAGTGAGGCAGAGCAAGAATTTCATCTATACGTCTAACAGGAGCATTCATCAACTCACTGCAACAAACTTTCACTTTAGCAATGATAAAAACAAAATAAACCAACATAAAACCTGGAGGTTTAGCTCAAACAACATTACTACATCAGAACCTAAGCAGACCAATTCCCCAATGCCCCATATAATCATTGTCAACAAAGAGCATTTATACATTCCCATCAACGTGAGATCTCTACAACAATTTAGGGACCCTAATAAGATAGACTGATGCCCTCTTGAATTTGGGCTTGGTCAAACAAAACTCTAGAAGCTATCACATGAGATAAGGATTGTCCAAGCCTTTACAAGTTCTACTTTGATCCTACCTATAACCAATGCATGATCTCATGAATGACAAAATAAGGAAAGACAAGAAAAACCAGGGAGCTAAGCCAACTAAACACACAACCAAACGGCCATTCACCCATTCAAAACAAACACAAAAACTTAATTCAGATAAATATCAATAGCTTAGTTCCAATACCAACCTGGCCTGGGAATGCAGAGAAGTGTTTCTATAATACTCTTGAGCACTCTGCACCAATCTCTGGTACTCAGAGGAACCCGGAAGCAGCCCTTGGAAGTAGCCACTGTTCTCCAAGCTCTTCTTAAACGCCTCCCAAGTGCTCCCTTGCCCTTCAACCCCATCGCGCTTCCGCTGCTGATACATCATCTCCAATCCACAAGCTATCTTCATCCCCAGCTCCGCCTCCACAAACCCCTCCCTCTCAGCCCGACCCGGCATCGTCGGGTAACACTTCGGAGCCTGAAACCGCTGCTGCACCAACTGCGCGTACATCGCCCTCGACATTTTCACCGAAACGCAGACTAACTCCTCTGTTGCCCCTCTCTCCACGAACCTCTCCATCCCCGCAGCGAATTTCATCGTGTCTACATCCCTGTCGTAGAACCCCTCTACCGCGAGCGAAATCAATCGCGGCTCGTGCTTCAGAACCTGCGCCACGGACACCGGAACCCTAATCCTAACCCTATGCATGTTCCTCCTGGCGCGCTCGGGATAGTCCTCAATGCGTTTCTTCACGGCTCGCTGGACTGCGTCGGAGGCGAGGGATTCGTGGCCGGAATTGGCGACGAAGGCGAGGGAGTCGACAAGGGAGGGGTGGGGAAGGCGGTCGCGGGGGACGATGTGCAGGTTTCCATGTCGGAGGAAGAGGCGGTGATGGGAGGTGTCGGGGTTGAGCCAACGGGGGAGGTGGAAGGCGGCCTCAATGAGGAGGAAGTCGCCGTCGGAGTCCCAGAGGCGGAGGGAAAGGGAGGGGAATCGGAGGGAGATTTGGAAGAGGAGGAAGACTGCAAACCACTCGTCGTCGAGGTTGTCACCGTAGCGGAGGTGGCCGTGGAGGTGGGGGAGGTTGGAGGAGGAGGAGCAGGGGCATGAGGGATTGGGGGGAGTCGAAACAGAGAGAGTGAAGGGTTGGTGCTGCCAGATGTAGTCTTGGGTGAAGGGGGATATTGTTTGGAGGATTTCCAGGTGGAGAGAGTGGAGCGTCGCGGTGGCGGTGGCGGTGGCGGTGGCGGTGGCGGTGGAGGAGTCGGGGTATATGGCGTAAAAAACGGTGTCGTCTGAGGGGCGGGGGGAGAAGATGGAAGAAGAAGGAAATTCCATTGCATGTGCTGAGTTGCTCAGGCTGAAAGAAAACTTCTCCGGGAACACCCTTTCATAAACCTCTTTCTTGAACATTCGAGGTTTTATGAAACAGATTTATGTTATCATATTCTTTCATATTTTTATTTTTTTTTACATTTCTTCTTTGTTCTATTTAACTTCTCACAAAAGTGCATTTTATATTTTGATTAATTATTTGGTACTTGTGGTTGGTATCCACTTAAAAAAATATCAATTGTGTCTCCGTGAGAAGTATGTTAATTAGAGTTCTCTTTCTTTCGGTAAAAATAATTAACCGAAAATAATTAACGTAGTTAATCGTGTTATTTTTTGGTTTTTTAATTTTTATTTTTAAATTTTACAAAAAAATTTGTTGTCTGTGACGTGTAAAATCTCTGTTGTAAACTTGTGACATGTGACAATGTTAGTGTCACGTAATAGAATAATGTCACGTGTGTCAGATATTGTATTTCAGTCAAAAGTAATTATGGTCGTTAATGGCAAATAATGTGTCACTCTTTGATTTTTTTAATTTTTTTAATTTTTTTAATTTTTTAATTTTTTTTTTTAAATTGCAAACATTTTTTGTTTTCATATGTCAAGTATCTGTTGTGACATGTAACGTGTCACATGGTAAGATAATGTCACGTGTGTCAAATGTCATTGCGTTGATTTCAATTTAGTCTTCACATATATATTTCATTGTTTCAATTTAGTCCTCACATCTTTGGTTCAATTTTGTCCTTTTAATTATTGAAGTATTTTCTTAATCCATTTTTTTATAAGATTAAGACTATTTAAGTATAAATATTTTTACAAAATTAATTACTGATATTTACATTAAGATTTAGTGGTTAAAAAACATTATACTAATATAATAATATAGTTACCCACTTTGTTTTTCTAAGATAAAACAATATTGTCTCTCTCCAATTTCATACAAAATCTATTATTTGTATAAATCTTATACTAATTTTTTTTAGGGATAAATATGTTTTTGGTCCCTTAACTTTCAATCAATTTTGGAATTAGTCCATTTCGAAACTTTGGACAAGTTTAGTCCTTCATCTTTCGAAATATGTGGATTTAGTCTTTTTAATCAAATTTTGTTAGGTTGATTTGATGTTTTGTATGCATTTCAGGTTTGTATTTGAGTTGTTTATACTATTTGACATATTTTTGCTTTAATGTTAAGTCAGATACTATTATGAGATGCGCTTGAAATGTTAAATAAACTTAACAAACTTTGATTAATATGATTAAATTCACGTATTTTGAAAGATGAATGACTAAATTGGTCCAAAATTTCGAAATGAACTAATTCCAAAATTTATTGAAAGTTAAGGTACCAAAAACATATTTAACATTCTTTTTTATTAAAAATGACTTTTTAACATATTACATTATTGTATATTATTAACCCATATTTTGTTAATGTATTCTTTGAGTACTAAATTTTAATATAAATATCAGTACTTAATTTTGTATAAATATTTATACTTAATTAGTTTTAATTTTATAAAAAAATGGATTATAAAAATATATTTCAATTATTAAAAAAATGGGATAAAATTGAATCATAGACACAAAAGTAAGGACTAAATTAAAACAATCAAAGACATATGAGGACTAAATTGAGATAAGGATAATGACATTTGACACACGTGACATTATCATGCCACGTGGCATTGATATTGTCATGTGTTACAATAGAGACTTGACACGTGACAACAAAAAAATTTTGCAAAAAAAATAATAATAATTAATTTAAACAAAAAATAAAAAAAATCAGAGAGTGACACGTATCGTGTCATTAATGGCATTAATTATTTTTGTCAAGAAAGGACTTAATTGAAGCATCTTTCAAAAGGTGTGGATGCAAACGTAATTGACACTTTTTAACCACGGATACCATATTTACACGCTCCTACTAAAGTTAATACCATCCGAGTAATTAAACCTTTATTTTTACTCTTTAATTTACAATAAATATTTTTTACTGAAACTTACTTAAACTGCTTTGAAGTTTTAATTCCAATATATTACTTATTAAGTAGGATGTTCAAATTTCACTTTCACGTTTACTCCGAAAGTAAAATACTTTCGTTATGGTTAAATTATACTTTTAGTCCCCATTTTCGTAGCAAAATTTGAATTTGGTTCCTCAATTATTTTTTATCTCAATCTGGTCCCTATTTTGGGAAATTTGACCCAATCAAGTCCTTTCCGTTAGTGGTGGAGTAACGGTGTTAAATGGGGTGCCACGTGTCAGCTTCTGGATTTTTTGAATTTTTTGAATTTTTTTTGAATTTTTTTTTTTGAATTTTTTTTTTATTTTTTATTAATTTTTTTAAAATTTTTTAAAAAATTAAAATTTTGCCACGTGTCAAGCAGACATCGTGCCACGTGGCAGTGACAATGCCACGTGTCACTATTTGGGAGGTGTCATTTTCTCATTCTCAATTTGGTCCCTGTATTTTATCTTTTGTCTCAATTTAGTCCCAATTTTTGTAAAAATTATGCAATTTCGTCCCCCTCCAAATTGAAACAAAAATTATAAAATGTTATACAAATATTTTTATTAAATTTGATTTTTTTATTCAAATTGATATTTTTATTATATATTTTCAATAAAACCAAGTTTCTTTAAATTTGTTTCACATTAAATTTTACTTAAAATTGTTTTCAAATTTTAAATTTATTTGTTTTTTATTGTTACATAAACTAGTTAATTTTTCTTAAATTATATAATTGTTATTTTTATACTAACTAAAACATTTGTATAGAAATTATTGAATTTTACACATTTAAAAATATGCAATTATTTAAAATATAAATTCAAATAAAAAATAATATTAAAGTATAATATAATAAAATATCAATATAATTTATGAATTTTTTTATTAATATTATTTTCTATTAACAATTTTAAAACAATTTTAAATAAAGTTTAACGTAAAATATAAATTAAAATAAACTTAATCTTGTTAAAAATATTTACTTAAAATATCAATTTTGATAAAAATATTTGTACATATTTATATAAAAATTAAATTTGGTTTAAATTTGGAGAGGGACAAAATTGCACAATTTTTACAAAAATTGGGACTAAATTGAGACAAAAAATAAAATATAGGGACCAAATTGAAAATGGGAAAATGACACCTCCCAAATAGTGACACATGGCACTGTCACTGCCACGTGGCACGATGTCAGCTTGACACGTGACAAAATTTTAATTTTTTTAAAAATTTTTAAAAAATTAATAAAAAATAAAATAAAAATTCAAAAAAAAATTAATAAAAAATTTCAAAAAATTTCAAAAAATCCATAAGCTGACACGTGGCACCCCATTTAACACCGTTACTCCACCACTAATGAAAAGGACTTGATTGGGTCAAATTTTCCAAAATAGGGACCAGATAAAAAATAATTGAGGGACCAAATTCAAATTTTACTACGAAAATTGGAACTAAAAGTATAATTTAACCTATATTTTACAAAGTAAAAACTAAACAAAGAGATGAAAATTAAAATACTATTTAGACATACACTGATGAAAGAACATTAAGACAAGTATGGAGAATTTGAGAAAGATTCTATCTTGAAGTTGTTGTTATACATGAGTTATGTTGTGTCTGTAAATTTTTGCGTGCAGTGATCGAGCGTAACAATGGCCGGAAAGTACATTCCACGATCCAAATCGCGAACCACTCTGTTCCTCTTCCTTCTCGCTTTCTCTCTCCTCTTCATCCTCTTCTCTCTCTCTCCTCTCCGCTCTCCCTCTCTTCCTCCCACCAATGTCCGCGTTCCCGATGCCGAAACTTCCTTCCTCGTCTCCCTCGACCGCTTCCTCGCCGCCACGCCATCCTCCGTTGCCGACGACACCGCGCGCGCCGGGCAAGAGGATCTCGTCGACAAGCTCGACGACGCCGTTTATCGCTCCGAGATGGACAGGCTGTACACCGATCCTTACTACCCGCTCTCCCTTCCCCTTAGGGTTTACGTCTACGACATGCCCCCAAAGTTCACCTACGATTTGCTCTGGCTCTTCAAAAGAACCTACCAAGAAACCTCCAATCTCACCTCCAATGGAAGTCCCGTTCACCGTCTCATCGAACAGGTTCCTTCCGTTTCTCCTCGCTTTATTCCCTCACCGTTTTGTTGATCTGTTAAATTGCGTCGGTTGGTTGTGATTGCGAATGCAGCACTCCATTGATTACTGGCTCTGGGCGGATCTCATCGCACCCCAATCGAAGAGGCTCTTGAACAGTGTCATCAGGGTTCACCGACAGGAGGAGGCTGATTTGTTTTACGTTCCCTTCTTCACCACTATCAGCTTCTTCCTCATGGAAAAACAACAATGCAAGGCCCTTTATAGGGTGTGAGTGCTCTTCTAATGCTCTCATTTTTTTTTTCTTCACTTTATGTTACCTTCTTTCAGTTATATGCATTAACCACCAATTTGATTCTCCAACTATTGCTTCCTACACAATAAAACCATATATAGCCCACAAGTTTATTCAATTTTACTAACAGGTTAAGAACTAATTTGAAAGGTTTTTCAATGTATAGGAGATTATATACAATATGTTACTTAAAGAATTAGTATTTGGGAGAGAGGGTAATACTTCAGGAGGAAAATGAGAGTTTATTCCTTGACTGATAACAATACTAGAACCTTGTTTTTCTGGTTTTTGATGGCTGGTGCAATGTGGACAATTATGCCTGATGTTGGTGTGGATGTAGGAAGCTTTGAAGTGGATCACTGATCAACCTGCATGGAAGCGCTCTGGTGGTAGAGATCACATAATCCCTGTGCATCATCCCTGGTCTTTTAAGTCTGTTCGAAAAGAAGTGAAGAAAGCAATATGGTTGTTGCCTGATATGGATTCCACAGGGAACTGGTCAGTTTTTCTAACTTGCACACAACTTTATGAATTCAATGTTATTGTTTGTTGGAAGTGGCATCCAGTGATCTTTTTCCTCTTTCAGGTACAAGCCAGGACAGGTTTTTCTGGAGAAAGACCTGATTCTTCCATATGTTCCCAATCTTGATTTATGTGATGCCAAGTGTTTGGCCGAGATAAATCCTAAAAGAAATATGTTGCTTTTCTTTCGGGGCCGGCTCAAGAGAAATGCGGTAAGCATATTGTGCGATGCCTGGTTAATTTATTGACTGGCAGGTGGAAGATTTACAAGTTCTATCTGCATATGTCTAGTATCAGTATATTTTTATGGTTTTGTCAACATTATAGAACTGACTTTAAGCAACTAAAATCAGAATCATGGTGATGCAGAAAAAGCTCCCCTTGTCGCCAGAAATAGTTTGAATTTTTTTGTCAAGAAAAAAAGGTTTTGTTTCTTTGGAAATTCAATGTATGATAGATGATTTCTTTCCCGATAATTTCTGTTCACTGTTAGTTTAAAATCAGCCTTAAGAGCTTATATTGACAAAAGTATATTGTGATTGTTGGATGTGTGATATGTCCTTTACTCCTTAATTACATAAGGAAGGCCTTGTTTCATTTGGGGTAGAGCTGTGACTGGCTAATGGGTTTTTACTGCTAGTTGTTCAATATTATACTGTCTGAGCTGGAAGTTGGATCATGATTTACCCTACTTCTGTATGCAGCATTCTCAAATTTTTTGGTCACTTCCATGGCTGCATGTTTTTATATTCTGAGTTTAGTTGCTTTCGTTGTGATCTTGTTTCAGGGAGGAAAGATACGCTCTAAGCTTGTGGCTGAATTAAGTGGGGCTGATGGTGTGAGTATAGAGGAGGGAACAGCTGGGGAGGGGGGAAAAGAAGCTGCACAAATTGGCATGCGCAAGTAATATAAGTTCACCACTTGGATAAATGAACTCTGGTTACTTATCTTGTTGTATTTATTTGCTTGCCTTGCACATCGTCAGGTCTCTATTTTGCCTAAGCCCTGCCGGCGACACTCCATCCTCTGCTAGATTATTTGATGCTATTGTTAGTGGATGCATTCCAGTTATAATAAGTGATGAGCTGGAGCTTCCTTTTGAAGGAATACTTGATTACAGGAAGGTGTGTATGTATGCATTTATATCATGTATTTGATTACATTAAGAACCTCATGACTTGTTATTTTTTTTTTTAATAGGAATCTGCCATTATTTTTTTTTTCCATGTATGCAGATAGCATTGTTCATTTCCTCCAATGATGCCCTAAAGCCAGGATGGCTTTTGGATTATTTGAAAGGCATTAAACCTGCTCGTATCAAAGAAATGCAAAAATATCTTGCCGAGGTTTGTAATTCCCTTCATGTAGAATTTAATTTAACTGATTTTCATTTTCTAAAATTGATTTGTGCATTGCCTTTTTTGCTTGTTTGATTGATGTTTTCCTTTTTCTTTTCAGTATTCAAAGCATTTCCTGTATTCTAGTCCAGCTCAGCCATTGGGTCCTGAAGACTTGGTTTGGAAAATGGTTTGCTACTGTTTGTTTTGCTATATAAGTTTCTGTTCCTATTATTCTTTCTAGGTTCTTTGTTCACATAATGAACTTAAGCTTGGGTTTAATCCTGAACTTGCTCATCGAGTGGTTTCTTCCAGGGTAGTTTTGTTTAGTTTTTGAAAAAGAACACAATTACGCCTTTTTGTTCATTTGTTCTGTAGTTTTTTGAGTTTATTTCTGGACGCCATATAATTAATGAAGTGAAATATGACCAGTAAGAGAAAGGTGGCGATCAGAATATGTGAAGGTTTAATATTGACACACTTAGCTGTGACTTTTGTTTTCTAGAAGTTTTATTTTGCTTTTAAAGCTGTGACTATAGCCTTTCATTATCTAGACTTTATTAGGGTATGTGTGAACAAATTTCTTCATAAGCACTTCTAAAAGAGAAAAATAAGAAGAAAAACCCTAAATGGCTTTGTCTTAAGTTATAATTATATCATACACAAGTTAAAAATAAGAATTTAGAGAAATTATGAGAAAATTTGTACAATTTGGTTGGTTGGTTGTACAAACTTAGATTTCTATAATTCTCTTGACAATTCTTAACTATTTGACAATTTTTCTCTATGTTTGATGCTACAGATGGCTGGGAAGTTGGTGAACATCAAGCTTCACACAAGAAGATCTCAACGTGTAGTGGAAGGATCTAGAAAACTGTGTACTTGTGATTGCAGGCCTTCCAATAAAACTGCTTCAATTATTTCTTGAATCACTGTTTTTTCTTTATAATTGTATTATCTGCAGTTTTGCTCATCCCTTTTTATTCGTCCCCTGCAATTGTTTTTGTATTCTTTGGTTGTGGCTAGTTTGTTGTATAACTTGGATAGTACTTGACGGAAAAAGAATTTAAATGGCAATCAAATATCATAATTGCTTGTAAGTTCTTTTTGGGTCTTTCTTCCTGCACCTCCAAAATTTCTTCTACACCTCCAAACTTTTTTTAAATTCCCAAAAAATCCTTTGACCATTTAAGAAAATTTGCAGACACCATATCTTCAAAATTATGTCGATTTTCGAAAATCAAAATATATGACTTTCGCAAGTCAAAATATATCACCGAAAATCGATTTTCGGAAGTCAAAAATAACTTCCGAAAGTCAAAATGTATCACCGAAAGTCGACTTCTGGAAGTAAAAAAAATTCTCGGAAGTCGACTTCCGGAAGTCAAAAAATATTTGACTTCCGGGAAGTCAAAGAAAAATTCTCCGACTTTCGTAAGGTGAAAAAAAATTTTTTTTGAATATTTTTATATCTTTTCAGAATTTATATTTTTTAACTTTTAATGATTTTTTTAGTTTATTATTATATTTATTTTGTATGTTTTCATATTTCTTAAAGTATAAAAAATATTAATATCTATATATATAATTTTATTTCTATTTAATATAATAAAAAATAAATATAAATATAAAAATAAGTAAAATTAAAATAATATTAAACTTTAAATTAAAAAAACAAAAAAAAAAATTCTGCTTCATTTAATTTTATTTAATATTTAAATTCATTTTAAAATAATAAAACTTTAAATTAAAAAAAAAGAAAAAAGAAAATATATATAAAAATATATATATATATATATATATATTTTTTTTTTTTATATTTTAAATGTTATTATTTATATATTATTTATATAAATATGATTTTTTAATTGTTTTTTATTTTTATTAAATTTTTAATAAATTATATAAAAAGAAATTTAAATTTAAAAATATAAAAATATATATAATTGAAAAAATTTTAAAATATTTAAAATAACAAAACTTTAAAGTTAAAAAAATGAAAAAAAAATATATAAATATATATACACGAGAAGTCGACTTCCGATATATATATATATATATATATATATATATATATATATATATATATATATATATATATATATATTTATTTATATTTTTTTTTTTTTTTTAACTTTAAAGTCATCTTATTTTAATTTAAATTATTTTTCAAATTATTTTTTAATTTTATTATATTTTTTATTTTTTATTTTTTAAAGTAATTTTTTTAAAATTTATATGTTTGATAATTTTTAATACGTGTTTTATAAAAATTGAAATAAAATAAAAGATAGAAAATATAAATTTAAAAAAAAATTAAAAATGTTTAAAATTGATTAAATTTTACTTACGGAAGTCGACTTTCGTAATGTTTTTTGATTTTCGGAAGTTGACTTCCGGTAATGTTTTTTTATTTTCGGAAGTTGACTTCCAGTAATGATTTTTGACTTCCGGAAGTCGACTTCTGGTGATATATTTTGACTTCTGGAAGTTGATTTCCGGTGATATATTTTGATTTTCGGAAGTTATATATTTTGATTTCTGGAAGTATTTCTGGGGGTGTGATGTCTGTGAGTTTCCTTAAATGGTCAAAGGGTATTTGGGAAATTTTAAAAAATTTGGAGGTGCAGAAGAAATGCTTGGAGGTGTAGGAAGAAAGACCCTTCTTTTTTGATGACCAAATTTGTCCGTGCTAAAAGCCCAACACCCACTTAATCATATATAATTATTATAAATAATTAACATAACTAATTTGATTTCATTGTTTACAAAGGTGATTATGATTTGTGAGACTTCTATACTGATTTATAACCCTTTATATCATGTGATAGTTTTCACTTTTTTTTAGAGTTGGCATTGGTTTGAAAAATGTGTTACGAAATTTTAAGAGTGTGCAAATGGACTTCTAAAGTTTTCTTCAAAAATATCTCGTTAATAAAAGTAATAAATATTAAGAAGACTTCGTTTTCAATAGGACTGAGTAATAAATTCACAAGTAATAGTAAAAATAACAATAACAATATTAATATTTTTTGTTAAATAATAATTAAAAGAATGGTTGCAATAAATTATGAAATAAATCAATCTCTTTCATTGTATTAAGTAAAATAAATATTTAATAATTTAACTTAAAACGTTGAAACAAATCCCAAAATAAATAAATAAATAAATAGAAATCGTGGATTATATATTTACAACTTCATTAATGTATTAATATCAATTAATTGATAGAATAATTAATTAATTGACAAAAATTCTTTGAAAACGACTCATATAAGTGTTTAATTATAATTATAATCATAAATACTTGTTACAAACGAATGGACTTAAAAAATTAAAAGGAGTTCAAGTCTCAAAGTCCAACTCAATTCTCAATTTATAAGCATAAAACTTCAAAACGTTGGGCTAGATGTAACAAAGGTTTCAATTTTAATTATAATTAGTTTGTTTAATATTAATATATTCATATGTTAATTAAAATTAAAATTTAATAATTTAACCAAAACTTTGAAACAAAATATAAATAATTAAATAAAAAATGTTGATTACAAATTCACAAATTCATTAATATATTAATATTATTTTATATTAATAATAAAATAAATCATGTTGAAACAACCTCTAAATAAATATTAGTTCCAAAGGCATGGACGTGTAAAATTTGAAACGATTTCGATTGACAAACTCAAAACACAAATATACAAATTCCAAATTAGAAACGGAAGCACTCAAAAAATTCAATCCATTTATGTTCACAAATCACGACGTCATCTTCAATTTACAATAAACCACAACACAGAAAATAAATTAATAAACACAGTTTTAATTTATAAAAACTATACAACTAAGCAGTTAAAAAAAAATGTAACTGGCTTCAAATTTGTTTGACCACATCGTATAATTAATGTCAACACAGACTACATGATCCAACAAATTATTCTATAAATAATAAAAAATAAATAAGCAAAGACAGTTTCAATTTATACAAACTTTTGAAATAATGATATCAAAGAACAGACATGTAGATGGTCTGAAATTTCTTGTGAACATCAAATTATATCTACACTTAGTAAATTCTGAATTAAAATTAAAAGATGTAAAAAAACAAAATAAAACTGTAGCATACAATTATTGTACTATATTTGTAACTGTCATAATAAATTAAAACTCACGATAAACTAAATCCTTAAAAAAGATGTTACGAAGAAGTTGATTCAATATTTAAATAATGGAATGAATTAATTAATTAATGGAAACATTTGGCTATATAGTTAACGTTATTTCAAACACGATTCATTAGTTGAAGTAATAATAAAATGCACCAAAGATTTCTATTTCCAATACAGTAAAACACAGAATTTGTAAATAAAAACTAATAACAAATATACTAATAGTAATAATAATTAAAAAAGTAAAACTTAAAAAATAAAAAATGTAAGTGGCATGAAAAATTAAAACTCATGATAAATTAAATAAGCCAATAAAATACTTGTTACAAAAAGGTTGATTCAATATTTAAATAATGAAATAAATAAATGCATAAATTAATTAGAATTAATTAGTGAAAACATTTGAAAATAGTTAATGTTATCTCAAACAGAATCGTAATAGGTAAAGTAATAAAATGTACCAAATGTTTCTATTTCAAATCCAAATTTCTAATAAATCAAACACAGAATTTGTTAATAGAAAGTGATAATAAATATAATAATAGTAATAAATTAAAAAAAATAAAATGTACCTTTCATAATAAATTAAAACTCATGATAAACTAAATCCAAAAATAATACTTTTGTTACAAAAAGGTTGATTCAATGTTTGAATAATGAAATGAATTAATTAATTAAAACACTTAACTATAGATCATGTTATCTCTTAGAGAATTACGATAGTCAAAGTAATAAATGCACTATTTCCAATAGAATCAAACACAAAATATATAAATAAAAGCTAATAATAAATATAAGGAAGAGTTAGGTATATTTGTAGTCTCTGAACTTTGACACATAAATTTGTTCATGTTTAAAACTTCGATACATTCTAGTTACTAAACTTTAAAAATGAATCAATATAATCATTTTAACCCAATTACATTAAATTTTGGTTGACTTGTCGAACGTCTCATGTTAGCATTGGAGTTGTTTACACAGTTTGACACATTTCCGGTTTAATATTTATTGTAAAATGCATTCGACACCTAAAAAAAAGTTAACATAATTGAGTTAAAATAATTATATTCATTTATTTTTAAAGTTTAAAAATTAAAATATATTGAAGTTTTGGACATAAATAAATTTCAATTTTAAATCAAAATTCAAGACTAAAAACATACTCAACCCTAAATATAATAATATTAATAAAAAAATTGACCTTTTTATGTTTTTTTAATCTATCGTTATAATTTAATATTCGTTGTAATACAAATATTGTTTAGTTATAATAATTTAAATCTCCTCCCACCAATCACAAAATTATGATTTGAGATATAATAATAAAAAGAGAAATTTCCTTATATTTTAAGCACATTTCATTCAAAAGATCAAGTATAAATATGATTGGTCTTAGTGTAATCAAAATATTAGAAAAACACTTCATACCAAATAATATTTCTCCTATGGCTTTTCATTTCAATCAACATTTTTTATTAGGAGTTCTAATTGTAGTTTTGGTTCTATCTTCAGGTAAATTGTAGATTAATTTCATTTTTGTATCTTAAATTCCATCATAGAAAATATTATTGTGTTTTGCAATCTTATTTTTTTCATGTATTCACAAGATGACACTCATAGATTTTTATTTGTTTGATATTGAAAAGTAAAAGAATAAATAAAAAAAATAAATGAAAGAAAATTATTATAATAGAATGATATTTTTTCTTTTCAGGATTTATCGGTACAAAATCACTCTCTACAGAGGCAGCAAGAGTGGAGCGTGACCCACCAACGGATTGTAATGGAATAAGATGCACGGTAGGAAATGACCTATGTAAACTATGCTGCCTCGGACAAGGATCTAAGAATGGCGCATGTGTCCCGCGAGAAGATTTTTTTGTTTGTAAATGTTAAAATTAAAAATTGAAGTTACAAAATCTTATCAATTTTCATAAAAAAACTAAATAAAAGGCATGCTTTAAATATAATTTTATTACAATGACAAATAATATATAGGAGTTTTGAGAATAAATAATTATAAAGTAAATTCAATATTAATGATGATCTATTTTAAGTTTTATCAAACTAATCCTTAAAAACTTAAAAAGAGGAATTAATTTCATTCAGGAATTACCGATAGATGAAGATAAATTTAATAGTATATAATTATTATAAATAATTAACATAACTAATTTGATTTCATTGTTTACAAAGGTGATTATGATTTATGAGGCTTCTATACCTATTTATTGTAAACAATCACCGCTGGTTATGATTTTACACAACTTATATTATAATTTTAAAAAATTAAGAAAAAAATTAATTTTACCGCATAGTAATAATCTATAATTAATAAAAAAACGTTTCATACTACACCCATAAATACAGATCATTACAGTATAATGAAATCAAATAAACTGAAATTTCCATCACTACATTCACGAAAGAAATTAAAAACACAAACGACGAAGAATCAAATATCCAATCATCAGATTCAAAGCAAACAGGGGTTGATGTTAGAATTAATTGACGAATTAATTCTATTAGTGACTCATTTGAAATATTATGATGGGCCCAATTGTGATTTAATAAAATATAAAGACTTATTGGTTATTATTATGGGAAGTGATAATAAAATAA
>Ga0214543_1009258_pt1 | contig 15483 bp, 4 predicted proteins | sample CNSS2metaG_FD_160094 | JGI IMG/M metagenome (GOLD analysis project Ga0214543, IMG submission 160094) | Root nodule microbial communities from cowpea collected in UCLA plant growth center, Los Angeles, California, USA - CNSS2 | ecosystem: Host-associated > Plants > Roots > Nodule | place: USA... | reverse complement strand
CTTTAAATTTCCCGCGATTTGGAAATCTGCATAAATAAATGAGGAAAATTTTTATAATATCGTATTTAGTCTCATTTATTTAATTGTTTGTGATATTTTCAAAGTAATATTCCTTGGGGATGTTACAAGGACGATGTCCTGACCAAACCTGATGCCGAAGTAGATACCACAAGTTCACACTACAGCTCACACACCGGCAGACCCAACTTTTTCACGCATGCATCTGACACAAAATAGTGTGTCGCTTTAGAATCATATAATACACAACAATCCTTTCCAACTATCACACAATGACACATAACAAGATTACCCGAGCCTGTAGCCTCTACTCCTGTCATGGCGTAAACCCTGCCCGTCGCCTGAGGCTTGTTGCTTATGTTCCTCTACTGGTGCTGGGTAGGAGTCTGGACTAGAGGTTGCACCACTGTCCTAGCAAGAGTGAGACAGTCCTTGCCAAAGTGGCCCTCTTTGCCACAATTGATGCACCTGTGGTAACCTTCCATCCGTGGGCAAGCGTTCCTCAAATGAGGGCCCCCACATATATAGCACTACACTCGACCCTGCTGAGGAGAAAAGCTCATAGTCCCCTATGACTGATGGTGGGGTCTATCATACGGTCTCCTCCGCTTCTCATGTCTCGGCTTGGACCCAGATGGTCCACCAATCCTCTATGGTTGTTGTGGGTGTCGACCTTCTACTACACGCTTCCTCTTCTCCATCACTCTAGCTTTCTCCACCAGAGCAACAAAATCCTTGATGGACAATGGAGCCATCATCAAGCGGATATCACCGTGGAGACCATTCTCGAACTTGTTGCATCTCCATTCTTTGTCAAGCGGTAGAGTGTAGAAGCGGCTGAAGTGCTTGAACTTCTCAGCATACTCAATCACAGATTTTCCTCCTTGCGTCAACTGGAGAAACTCCACCTCCTTCGCGTATCTAACACTGTCAGGAAAGTACTCGGAGAGAAACTTCCCCCTAAAAGCTTCCCACGTGGCTGGCTCATCCCTCTCCTCCATGATGGACTTCATGTAAATCCACCAATGCTTTGCCTCACCCGTGAGCATGTATACCGCAAACGCCAATCTGTTCTTTGCTGGGCACATCTTCGCATTGAAGATCCTCTCTATATCCTTCAGCCACTGGTCTGCTGCATCTAGGCTAGCTTTACCGTCAAATTTCACTGGATGATGTTCCAGAAAGTCTTCTAGGCTCCAATCCCTGACTGTAGGTCGTGGCTTAGGACCAAAGACAGGTGTAGCCGTCCTGCTTTCCTCCAGCTGGCGGAGGGCCTCCATATGCTGCTGGTGGGCATCCTCGGCAGCTACCCTAGCAGCCTCCATCTGCTGCATCCCAAGTTGTTACTGCTCAAGTCGCATCATGGATGCTTCATGTTGCTACATCATCGTCATGCTCTGTTGTGTCATCGCAACCACCATTGCCTCTATTGCCATGGCGATATCGGGTACATCGTCCTGGGAGGATTGCGGAGTCCTACGAGGAGATGCCATAGTTCACTGGCACACAGGAAATTACTTGGTTAGGCTTGATAAGACAGGAATTTAACAAAGAACACTCATAAAGACACAAAGAAAGCTAAATGGACATCCAAGTCCACAGACCTAAGAAATGACCGCTCTGATACCATAAATGTAACACCCCATTTAAATAATAACTTTAATTTAAATGAAATGCCACATAGATAGAAATTTGAGACAAGTCCTGGAGTATAAACGCTACTCCTTGAGATCTGATAGGGACTAAGAAACTTAGGAGGTTGTTTTCTAAAAGTGCGTTAGATTGGTTAGGGTTAGGGCAGATTAGGTCTGAATTCTCCTTTGGGTCAGCCCTTAGGCCTAATAAATTGGGGCAACCCTCAAAATAAAAGGGTAGAGGAAAATAATATGCTTTACAATTGGTTTTCCTAAGAATATTTTCGATAATTTGTTATTGAATCTTGATGAGACTTTATAAAATTTTGAAGCTATATTATATTTAATTGAGTAAAATAATAATTTTAAAGATCATCTTTATATATATATATATATATAATATTTATAAAATTGATGTTTCCTATTTATTGTTAGAAAAATACACTATAATTTTTATTTTTTTACTTTTATTCTTTTTTCTATAACATGGATTAGTGTGAATTATTGATAAGTCAAGTCAAGAAATCATGAGAATCATAATATTATTTTTCTTATTATTATGATTATTTTCATAACTGATTTTTATTTATTAGGTGCACATCTAAATTTTAATATAAATTAGTATTGTGTTTGCATCTATGTATTAGTCTTATGCATTGTACAACTAAGCAACTTCAACAATATTCAATATTAAAGTTATCCTTGAAGAATAAACAACCGAGAAATTTGGTTTTTGGTACAGTAACGCCGTGACACAACAATGACTTTGTTTCAGTAGTGATTTTCCCCTATTATTGAAGAAATTCTAAAGAGAAATCACAAGAAAATCTTCATATTACCATTGTTTGTTGGGTTTGTTTACGGGAATACTGTTCTCGGAAATAAGAGTGAGTATTACTTCAATTACTGTCCAATAATTTACCAAGAAACGATTAGATTGATTTATGGAAAAATGTTGTTTCACTTTACCTTTAAACATATAAAAAATAATATAACATCTTAAAATTAAATTATCAATACAAAGTTTATCTTAAATAATATATATATATATATATATATATGGTTAAATTATGTTTTTTTGTCCCATTTTCGTAACAAAATATCAATTTGGTCCTTTTATTTTTTTTATCTCAATATGATCCCTATCTTAGGAAGTTTGATGCAATCAAGTCCCTTCCATTAGTGGTGTAGTAACGGTGTTAAATGAGGTGTCACGTGTCAGTTCTTGGATTTTTTGAATTTTTATTTATTTTTTAAAATTTTTTTAAAAAAATTAAAAATTTTGCCGCATGTCAAGCTGACATCGTGCCACATGGCAGTGATAGTGCCACATGTCACTATTATGCCATGTGTCATTTTCTCATTCTCAATTTGATCCTTGTATTTTAATTTTTGTCTCAATTTAGTTCCAATTTTTGTAAAAATTGTGCAATTTCGTCCTCTTCAAATTGAAACAAACATTAACTTTTACATAAATGTTATACAAATATTTTTATTAAATTTGATGATTTTATTCAAATTGATATTTTTATTATATATTTTCAACAAAACTAAGTTTGTTTAAATTTGTTTCACATTTAATTTTACTTAAAATTGTTTTCAAATTTTTAATTTATTTGTTTTAGATTGTTACATAAACTAGTTAATTTTTTTAAAATTTATATAATTGTTATTTTTACACTAACTAAAACATTTGTATAGAAATTATTGAATTTCACATATTTTTAAAATATGCAATTATTTAAAATATAAATTCAAATAAAAAACAATATTAAAGTATGATGTAATAAAATATCAATATAATTTATGATTTTTTTTGTTATTAGCATTATTTTTTATTGAAACAATTTTAAATAATGTTTAATTAAAATATAAATTAAAATAAACTTAATCTTGTTAAAAATATATACTTGAAATATCAATTTTGATAGAAATATTTGTGTACATTTATATAGAAATTAAATTTGATTTCAATTTGGAGAGGAACAAAATTACTTACAAAAATTGGGACTAAATTGAGACAAAAGTTAAAATACTGGGACCAAATTGAGAATAGGGAAATGACACCTGGCATAATAGTGACACGTGGCAAATTTTTAATTTTTTAAAAAATAAAATAAAATAAAAATTTAAAAAAATCAAAAAAAATTAAAAAATCTAGGAACTGACACGTGGAACCCCATTTAACACCGTTATTATACCACTAACGAAAAGGACTTGATTGCATCAAACTTTCCAAAATAGGGACCAAATTGAGATAAAAAAAATAAAGGGACCAAATTGATATTTTGCTACGAAAATGGGGACCAAATGTATAATTTAACCTATATATAACCGCAAATATGTGTAGAAAAGAAATAGAAAGAATCTACTATTTTTCAATGACATTTTTTTCACCTGTACTTATACTTATTTATGTATATTGAATAATAATTGCAATTCATAACATAAACTACACATGCAAGGGTAAATGCTTAAAAATAAATGTCTAACGCAAGATAATGATATAAAAATAATGATTTAAAATAAACAATTTCATTTGAAATCTATACTCTATTCAATTTCAACCAATTACAAATATATAATAACTACATAGATCACACATAAATATATAGATCTCAAGGATATTCAGGCACGATAAACTAACGTCTTTCGAAAGATACATATTAAGTATATCTTAGCAAAGACTAACATTTGATTCAATACCCAATACTTAGATTTACAAACAAATGTAAGAGAAAGGAACAATGTAAGTTCGAATACAACCCAAGTCACATATCTACACACGTCATAGTGTGCAAGAACTCCCATATTTGTTTCTCACAACTTGATATCTTAATCTATGTGTCTTAGATCATCTATGAAGAAAGAGGATGTAACATCTCATTTTAATAGACAAAAGCTACTAAAACAAAACATTTCATTAAGATGTTCAAAGGCAGATTAACAGAATAAAAGTATATCAATACAGTCCTTTGAACGTTCAGACTATAGAAATATACTTTTTATACAACACCAAACTTACACAAAACCCTATATTGGACATGTAAACCACTCATACTTTCGCTATGGTCTCACACTTTAACACAAACTCCTCATCCATTAGAGGTGTCTCCAATCCTACAACCTCATATGCTCCCACCGAATAGGTGATCATCACAGAAGAAGGACAAACAACACAAGACATAGAATGCAATGGTAAGCTAGCTTATAAAAGAAATAATCATGTAACAATTAAGCTTATTATATCATAACATAGCATATTGTTACTGAAAAACCAACACGACAAGTGCACCGGTTGTGCATAGCAAGTAACAAGTATTTTATCGTTCTCTCCCAAGGAACTTGTGCAACGCATGGCAACTCTCACAATTCAGGACTCAATTAGACACAAAGTTCACACAAACACAATGGAAACTCTTTTTTGTATTTTTATCAAATAGTTGGTGTGCAACAAGAAATTAACATAGTGTATTTACAATTTGTCAAGATTAGACTTCAACCATTTCATTCTCATGCATTCTAAATTATCCCAATTCCATATTCATGTTAAAATCAATTCACAAGAATACTCAAATCCTATTCCTAGAGCCTTTGAGCCTATGATCACTTATCAAGTGTCAATTCCTTGAATCCTCAACAAGTGAAATGATGCATTAGTTTCAAGAATATAAGATTACTAATGAATCAAGTTCTATTCCTAGATACAAGCATCAATTAGGTATTTAATTTCAAATATAGATTCTAAAGATATTTCCCAACACCTCAAGAATCACAAATAAAACATGGGAACAATCCACATCAAGCATTAGGCATGAAAATCAAATACTAACATGAATTGGAAAAACATATAAATTATCAACACAATTTTACACAAGAATTCAATGTTTTACATCTATTCTCAACAAATAGAAATTGCTCTCCATGGTAGAGAACCCAGGGTTTTACAAAATTGAAGAATAGGGAAGAAATTGGAACCATAAAGTTGAAACAATCCCTCTCCCAAGGTTCTTGAATACTGCTCCATGCTCCAATTGTGCCTCCCATTCGCATCTTCGCCTACAATTTTGTAGCCCATCATCCTCTCTAACCCAAAAGGGATAAAACCTCCATGGATGAAGAAGGAAACCCAAGAAGGAGAAGGGAGAGTTTCCCAACACCCCTAATAGGCTCCAAGAACCTCTCACAAGCACCCAAGATGTTTCTCTTTGTGCAAAATGAGGAATCCCATAATACTCTCGTAGAAACATGATTAAATAACCATATTTGCGTATTGGGGTCGATATTCTCGCTCAACGAGGCCTAAAATCGACGTTCTCAGACATATAACTCGCAGGGCAAGCCATATTTTTGCCCAGCAACTTGAATATTGTAGTTCTGGTCTGTTATTTTTGCCTAGTGAGCAACTAGCTAGCCCAGTGAGTGATCCTGGCGCCCAATGGTCATCTTTTGGCCTTCCAAGGGGGGTCCAAGGTAGTATATACATATAGGTGAGTCCTTTCTCCATGTTTGCAGTGTTGTGCTTAATCTCGGTGCCCCTCGACATGGGTATTTGTGTAAAATTCAATCTTTCATGTCCAATCATGCTTCCTTGAGTTTCAACTTGTTTTCCTCCACTAGAATTGCTTCCTATTGTTTTATTTCACACTTTCGCAACCTAAATCACAACGGGACAACGTATCAAAGAGAAATTAATTTGAAAAAGAGATTTGAAGTCGTGACCATAGTTTATTCTGGAAAACAATGGAAAACAATAAAATAAAAATAAAGTCTGCGAAAACCAAATTTAGGGTCTAGGAGTCGATTACGCGTAGGGAAGGTATTAGCACCCTACAACGTCCACCCAAAGGCGGTACCTTTAATTAAATTTACAAAAGAGATGTGTTTATTTTATAATATTTATTTTTCCCAAAAATAAGAAAATATTGAACAAAATTATTTTTGGGTTAAATATGTTTTTAGTCCCTCAAGTTTTAGTGAATTTTGAAATTAGTCGCTCTTCGAAACTTTATACCAATTTAGTCCTTCATCTTTAGAAATGCGTGGATTTAGTCCTTCTTACCAAATTTTGTTAAGTTTATTTGACATTTTAAACGCATTTTATGATATTATATGAGTTAACATTAAAGAAAAAATGTGTCAAACAATGTAAATAATTCAAATACTATCATAAAATGCGCTTGAAATGTCAGATAAACCTAACAAAATTTGGTTAAAAGGACTAAATTCGTGCATTTTTAAAGATGAAGGACTAAATTGATCAAAAGTTTTGAAGATGGACTAATTCCAAATTTCACTGAAACTTGATAGACCAAAAACATATTTAACCCATTATTTTTTGAGTGGAAAGGACCCAATAAAGGTTAACCTTGGTCCTACGTATTCTCATTAAAAATGAGAAATCAGGGCTATGTAGTTCTTTGTAAAACTATTTGGAAATGACATTTTGAAAGTGAAGTCGACAAGGTCTGACCTCGCTCCTATGTATTTCCATGCACAATGGAAAATCATGGATCATGTAGTTCGTGATAAAACTTGATTAGAATATTTAATTTTTAAAGTTGTCTTTTCACATTTTTGAAACTAAGTGTCATGTGACGCGTGCGACCGGGTTGACACCAAAAACATTTTTTATACTGTGTATTTTTTAAAAGGAGTGTCGTGCGACACAAGCAGTCGATAAGACACCAAAACGTTTCTACAATTTTTATATTTTTAAAAGGTGTATTGTGCGACATGAGCGGTCGATTAGACACTAAAACTGTTTTTATAATTTTGTATTTTAAAAAAAGAAGTGTCATGCAATGCGAGTGATCGATAAGACACAAAAACAATTTTTATAATTTTTTATTTTAAAAAGAATGTCGCTCGATGCGAATGGTCGATTAGACACTAAAAGAAAAAAATAAAGAAAATAATTTTAAAATTTTATTTATTCTTATTTTTATCATTTTAAAAACTATTTTAATTTTTTTTATTTCAATTTAAAATACTTTTATTATTTTAGAGAATTATGTGATTGAAATGTCAGATTTTGTGCCCTCATGTATGGATAAGATCTCTAATAAACCGAGGTATTCAATAGGCCAAGGAATTGGGTGAAAATTCAAGTCAGAAAACACGTTTCCATAGAGCCAAGGTCATTGCAAGAATCCATAACGATGTCTCCCTAGGACCGACGTCACTGAGGGTAGCTGGTTGATGGTTCAAGATTTGCAAAGATGTCACCCTAGGACCGACCTCCATGTAGGAAACTAAGATTGAGAGGAGAATATTCAATAATATAAAGGAGAATCTTGGAGAAAAATCTCATCTACATTTGATGAATATAAAACATATTAGGAGATATTATTGTTGTTATTTACTAATTATCTTTTGATTAGATTATTTGAGAATATTTGATTATGTATATCTACAAAAATTGTACCCGACTTGCTTATAAATAAGACTGTTACTCCCACAGTCAAGAAAAGAGAATTATTTTGGCCTAAGTGAGTCATTAGCTAAGGTTAAAATACTTCTTTATTTTTGTCTTTAGTCTAAGGTTATTTTACACCTTTTTTGATCGGAACAAATTTAATTAAAAAAATGGTAAAATTTGAAATAGAAAATTGGAGTGCATAAGTGAGTATATGGGTGTAATGAGAAAAACTATACACATGGGAATGGGATGCATAAAAAGAAAGGCATGATGCATAAAGTAAACGTATCCTAGCCTAAAAAAAGATAATCCAGCACGTTCGTTTGTGATTATTTAAAGGGATATGCGAGAGACGATTTGGGGGATGGATGGATTAATCCATCCCCTCAAAAGTGCGAAGATATTGTATATATTTTGTACAAATTACAAAACTACCCTCGTTGTGGTTTCCCGTTTCCAAAAGCATCTGCAAAAATTCTTCCTATGCCTTCCTCTACCAAGATTCCTGAACCATATTCTTGATCAAGATTCCTTCGTCCTTGTTTTTTTTTTTCGAAGCTCATTTTAAAATGGAAGCTGTGAATGTGAATGTAGTGTGCTTGTGAATGTGATCCGCTGGTATTTTGAGAGGTGAGTTACGGTGTGTGTGTGTGTGTGTGTGTGTGATTGTTGAGTGCATGGAGGGGAAGAAGATTAGGTGGTTCGGGGTGTGGTGGTCGAGGAATGCCATGAAGGATGGCCGTGCTTTGTTAAGGTGGTGTGATTAGACATGGACGTGGTTGGGTGGTTATATGCACCGATGTTGCAGTGCTAGAATTTTTTGAGAGGTGGATGGCACCGATTATGTAACCGGTACCTTGATTTATAAAAAAATGACACCGGTTACGACACCAGTGTCGATAGTTTTTATTTTATTTTATTTTTTTACCTTCAGTTTTGTTTTTTTGCAGGTGGAGGAGTTGGTTGAAGTTGCCACTAAAGTTGTTGTAGGAGCTCTGTCTACACTACTGGGGAAGTTGGACGGCCAGACCTGGTGGTTTGTTCGCCGGAATGAATTATTTTTTACGCTATTTGGTTTGTTTGAAGGTGGAGGCGTTGTGGGGAGTTGCAGGTCGGGAGTTGCCGAATGTCGGAATTGTGAGCCTCCATAGCTGATACAGTTGCACATGACTCGTGTCTCATGACACTAACTACCTTCACTGAAACCAATCGTAGGAGAGAAAGAAAAATAAATTAGCAGATAAGTTCAAAGTACAAACAAACTATCTAGCTACCTTCATTTTTCTCTTCCCGTGAGGATTATTACTATTGCTACTACTCTTCAACTGACCTGATGAAGATTTTCTTCCTTTTCCACCTTCTTTCGGCGCAGGATTCACCACCACCGGTTCACCATTCTTGCTTCGGTTTGACCCCGAGTCTTCATGACCTGAAGCAGCACAAGAACTTTTGTCTTCTTCCTTTTTTTAACAGTGAAAACACAATTTTGTAGTACTTTATTGTAGTACTTTTTTTACATTAATAAATGTTCAAATATTTTATTTTTTATTTTTGAATTAATTTTATGATTAAAATTTATTAATTTATAAATTATTTTAACAACATCAATTCAAAAAATTCATCTCTTTTTACACAAGAGTATTATGGTAACTTAATAAATATATCTATTTTAACAATTAATTTTATCTATCACATCAATCAAATCTTTCACTAACTTTCACAAAACTTATCTTCAAATCCACTCACTTTACTCTCTAAATTCACTCAAAAAAACACAAAAATTCATCCACCCAAATCTACACAAATCCACCTTCCTACTCTCCTCCATATCCACTCCCTCAAAGTAACAGAGCCTAAGAGTTCTCATTAATTCCTCCAAAATTCATCGGCTTCTTTCCCATTATCATCTTCAACCTCACGCACACCCACCACCATCGGCGGCCACCATCCAAAATGCAACCATGCTCGCGGCAAAGCCACCAACGATGACAATGGCCAATCTCGGAGGTTTACCGTGCCAGCACCGGCACTACTAGCTGCCCCATCACTCATGGTCGTGAAACATTGCGCACTGTCTCTGTTTGGGCAACACCGGCATCTCCGTTCTCGCAGCCGGAACCCTTGTCGTTATTCTTCTTCCTCCATTATTCCAACTACTATCTCCATGGTTCAAGCATAGCATCATCGGAAACTAAGGATGCGCCGCTGTCACAGTAACTAAACGAAACTACTACCATTCTTCTCATCTCAAACTCATAACTAATGAGATCATCCTATGTCAGCCAACCACTGTTTGCAATCAAAAAACATACCAGAAGCATCGCGACTTCAAAGGAACTGGAGCATCGTTGCGGCGACAGAGTTCGCACGGCTTTATCACTCAAACCGTTAACAACACTATTCTAGTCAGAACTATATTCCACCAACATCACCAACAACTCTAATGCTTATAATTTCTCTTTTATTTTTATTGATTTTGATTTTTTATTTGGCTTAACAATTACCTCATGTAAATTCAAAATGTCCCATTTTTGCTACGAGCACAATCTATATATGAGCACAACATGGCTATAAAAGTCAAGGAAAATGATAAATTGACTACCAAAATTTGACTACTTTATTACTATCTGAGTTGTCATCAAGGTGGAAATTATAATTTAATTTTTAAATTCAAAATTTGTTGTCCACACTAGAGAAATAGAAAGGAGGAAGGATTGTCACGCATGTTGAAATGTAACCTAGGTTCTGTTTTCTCTTTCCCTTCTCCTTTTGCAGAGTTTTTCTCCTTTGCTCCTCCCTTGGAATTTTTTGCTCCCTTGCTAGAATCAATTACGAAAGGAGAAAGATGCTCACCTTCCATTATTCTGTTTTTGTGCAGCATCAACGTGTTTCTGTTATGTGATTTTGTGTTGGAGTTGTGATAACATGTATTTTTTTGTCACAAGTGAGAATAAATTTTTCAAATTTTCACTTTAGGATTTGAATCATTTTGAAGAGAAATTTCTAATGCATTTTTCCTTGTTATTTTTCCTGTGCCTGTACTGTTGATGGTCCTGCCTCTGCTTGTATTGTTGATGTCCCTATCTATGTCTTTTGTATTTTTGATGTCCCTATCTATATCTTTTGATGTATTGTTGATGCCTAGTAGCGGGTATTAGGGTTTCACGCCATTTTTGAATTTTTTGTTTTTGTTTTTTGTAAAATTTTGGAGGTATTTGCTTTAGTGATGGAAGTGTTGTTGCGACGGGGCCTGTCAGAGGAGAATGTGAGAGAAGTTTTTCGAGTGTGGCTAGCTTGGATTCTAAAGTTTTGGTGTTACTCTAATCAGGTATAATAATAGGAATTGTTCAGATTAACATTGATTAAGACTATGTGTCCACAATGCACTCAGAACATTAAATTAATCTCATGAAAAAGCTGATATTGTTGTTTAATATTTACTAGTATGGGCTAGTTGTTGTTTTTTTTCATCAGATGTGTTACTTAAAATGTTGTCATACTGACCCTTTAAGTAGATTCAGTTGATGTTTTTGTCTAAGGAGTGCAAAACTGGTTCATTAATGGTTAGGATGTGGTGGAAGCAATTGAGTTTTGTGGTTCAATTTGTTTATTTTGTGTTGTGTCTTTTACCATGGAAGTGCAATCTCTGATGTCTGATTCAGTGACGTGTGTAAATCACTCCATATTCTTTTATTTCCATTGACGAAAGTTCACAAAGTAGTTCCTAGAATTTAGCCAAAATTTTGTCTTTGTGAAGATTTTAAGGTGAATTATCTAATGTAGCCAAAAGAACAAATCTATTTCCATTTGAATGGAAAAAAGGTGTAAAAAGTTGGTCTCTGGTTTTTAAATACTTTGAAATAGTTGCTTGCATATAAGTGGTTAATTTTGGATTCAAGATTATATCGTGAGTTTGTTGTGTAACGAAATCATTATCTAATCAAATTTTACTTAATCTAGTTAGATTAGTTTAAGGCAAAGCTTTGAAATGTAGAGTGAATCATGTCTAATGGACAATTTTCTTTTGAAGTTTTGATTATTAGATCTATTGTGTTAGTGGTTGATTATTATTAACATTAAAATATACTAGGGGAGAAAATTTGAATTTAACATCTTTAGAAATACAACGATGTTCACTTTTTACTTATAAATACAACAATGTTCACTTTTTACTTTAAACATCTTTCTATCTATACTACAAGTTATCAATTAGTTTTTGTTTTTCACTTTTGTTGGACCACGGCGTCAGTTTATTAATTGTGGCTACCACCATTCCTGTAATAGCTGCAGCATGATGAATAATCAATCGAGAGCAAAGAGAAGAAGAATAGCAAAATTTGTCACAATTTCAATAATATTGAATTTTCATTTTCTGTCTTTTCTATGTATTATTAATGTATCTTGTTATCAGAGCAAAACAAAAATACACTTTATCGACATTATTTTAGTTAATAATGTTTTGTTGACATAGAAAGTAATGTATTTTATTAATTAATCATGGTTCCTTTAAGTTAAAATTTAAAATTAATAAATTGTATATATAAATTAACATGGATAATCATGAAAAAATAATAATGATAACAATTATTATATTCTTATTCTGAAATTTTGAACTTAATTTTTATTAAAGATTTCTTTATTAATTTCTTAATAGTTAATTAAAAAGTTAATTAAAAATATTTATTTTTAATATATTATGTTATTTGACGTATACATTTAATCCTTATTTGATTCAATATACCCGAGACAGTTGCATGCTATATTATTATTATTATTTATTATTATTATTATTATAAAACTTTTTATATGTTATTTTAATTTTTTTGATAACCATGTAATTAATTTATGGCAAAAGTTTAATTCTCGCAGCATGGACAACCAATGTATATGTATGGTTATGAACCTAAACTAATTATTTTCCTTGACTACTCTATAAAAAAGACAGAAAACATGTCAAACATATTTGGTTACCCTAGTGCAAATAAGTGCTGAGTTGAAAAAGACTTTTTGTACAAGTCTATTAAAACTTCTAAAACTTGTAAATTTAATATTTGGTTAAAATACTTCATTGGTCCACATTTTTTGTCAAAAATCTCAATTAGGTCCTAAGATTTTTTTTAGTCTCAATGAGGTCCATATTTTTTAAAATGCGTAACAATTAGGTCCATTCCGTTAGTATGATGGTAACAATGTTAAGAATGTGCAACGTGTCAACTCCTCATTTTTTTTTTGAATTTTTTGAAATTTTCAAAATTTTCTTTTTTTTTTGAAAATTATTCATGTCACGTGTCACGTCAATATTGTATCATGTGTCAAGTCAGTAAGGTGACACGTATCAAGTTATTGTCTGAATCTCAATTTGATCCATATATTTGTTATTTTGATTATATTTCAGTCCATTTTTTTTAAATTTTCAATTTCATCCTCTCCAAATTGAGACCAAATTTACTTTTTATATACATTTTATAATGATATTTTTATTAAACATTTTAATAATATTAAGTTTATTGAATTTTTTATTTTACATTAAACTTTACTTTTATTTTGTTTTAAAATTTTAAAATATTTATTTTAACTTGTTACAAAATTGTTTTAAATAATTTATATACAAATGTTAGAGTTGGTTTAAAAATAACAATTTGATAAATTTAATTATAAAATTTTAAAACAATTTTGTAAAAAGTTAAAATAAATATATTTAAAATTTTAAAATAAATGGACTGAAATGTAATCAAAATAACAAATATATGGACCAAATTGAGATTCAAACAATGACTTGACACGTTTCACCTTACTGACTTGACACGTGGCACAATATTGACATGACATGTGGCAAAAATAAGAAAATTTTAAAAAAATTAATTTTTTTTTTGAAAATTCAAAAAAAAAAATTCAAAAAAAAGGAGGAGCTGAGACGTGGCATATCCTTAACACCGTTACCACCATACTAATGGAATGGACCTAATTGTTACCCATTTTCAAAAATATGGACTTAATTGAGAATAAGAAAAATCTTAGGACCTAATTGAGATTTTTGAACAAAAACATGGACCAATGGAATATTTTAACCTTAATATTTTATGTACACACCCAAGTAACATGTACTTGTTATGGACCACCAATGTCGTTACATTTAACTGGTTATGAACCCAAACTAATTAACTGACTTGATTGCTCTAAAAAAATGGCACAACCTGTCAAACATATTTGGTGACCGATATGTAAATAAGTGACGAGTTGTAAAGGACTTTGTGTACAAGTCTACCAGAACATGTAAAATTAATCTTTTTTATACACAATAACATACATGTACTTGTTATGGACCACCAATGTAATTACATTTAACTGGTTATGAACCCAAACTAATTAACTTCCTTAACTGCTAAAAAAGAGACATAAAACATGTCCAATATATTTGGTGACCGATGTACAAATAAGTGACGAGTTGAAAATGACTTTGTGTACAAGTTTACCAGAACATGTAAAATTAATCTTTTTTATACACACCAACGTATATGTACTTGTTATGGACCACCAATATAATTCCATTTAACTAGTTATGAACCCAGACTAATTTGTTAGAATTAATTGACGAATTAATTCTATTAGTGACTCATTTGAAATATTATGATGGGCCCAATTGTGATTTAATAAAATATAAAGACTTATTGGTTATTATTATGGGAAGTGATAATAAAATAAAATAAAGATAAAGATAAAATAAAAACCAACTTGATGGACGTTAGTTTATAAAAGGAATAGGGGTTCTGTCTCTGGCCATAAGGTTCTTTTCACTGTAACCCCATCAAGAACGTGTGAGAAGAGAAAGAAAGGCAAAGACATAGATTGAGAAACGATGATTGAAGAGCACACAAGATTACAAATTTGAAGAACGCATATTCACAGAATCTCCTATGGATCAAGGTTAGTGCTCTATTATGTTTTATCGAGTGAGAATCATAAATCTTAAAGATCCTTAATTAGTTTTACATGTGGTATCAGAGCCCAGGTTGTAGGATTTATGATTCTCCTATTATGTGATGTTTCTCCTTTATGATGTTTTCCCCTTATGCTATAAACCTTAATTTTAATTTTATTCCCAATCTTCACGAACCCTAATTATTAATTAAGGGTTTATAATTGCAAGGTTTAAATGCAAATAGAATTCAAAGCTTTTCCTTATGCCATGCCTTGAATTAAATTGGATTCTTGTTTTTCCGCTGTTACGATGCATCATTTTGCATTAATAGTATGAAAGTTGTTTATTTTAATTTAAAATAAAGTAATGAATGCAGTAATGTGTGAATGACTTAAAAACCATTATTGTGTAAATGTCAAAGTGAATGGCATTGAAAGTTAAAAAAAAAAAAAAATACTTGTGAACGTGTTTTTTTTGAAATGAGGAAATAA
>Ga0214543_1009254_pt1 | contig 15487 bp, 8 predicted proteins | sample CNSS2metaG_FD_160094 | JGI IMG/M metagenome (GOLD analysis project Ga0214543, IMG submission 160094) | Root nodule microbial communities from cowpea collected in UCLA plant growth center, Los Angeles, California, USA - CNSS2 | ecosystem: Host-associated > Plants > Roots > Nodule | place: USA... | reverse complement strand
AGTTAATAATTATGTATATATATATATATATATATATATATATATATATATATATATATATATATATATATATATATATATATATACATGAGTTAAGCTTTCGTGGGTTTTGCATTTACTGTGAATCATTTTGGGTGTAAGTAACTACAATATTTTTATTTAATTGAATAACATATTGGCTCATAAGTAGTTTTATCTTTTATAAAATTACTCTCCATTGTTGTTTTATAATTCCTATAAGCATGGCTTATATCTGGTCTAATTTAAGCGTTGGATGGTTTCCATTTGGAAAGGTATGTGTACTTATATGCGCTTGATGAATTTGAGATGTGAGGAGACGATTTTTGAGGCACATGTTAAATTGAAAAAATATGCAATTTGGTATTCTGGATATGTGTTTGTGATCATTAGTGTGAAAAATGGTTTTTGCATTACCTAAACCAGTAAAATTCGCTTTCCTAGTGTAGCACTTGGAGGTGTAGATTGAACCGCCAAGCGATAGCTACAAAACAGTGAGTCCTGGAATGCGTGGTGCCTGGCGGTGAGTGTTGACTGCCAGGCAATCTGCAGTCTAATTTCGCCTAGCGACACTTAGGCTGTGCCTGGCGATTGTGTAGGGGCAAAGGACTTTTGTGGTGTGTTTTGCATGGTTTGTTGTGATGGTCTCTAGTTTGGGATATGCGTGGATAAATTACGAGTGGGGAGGTTCGTAATGGAATTGGAAATGCGTGATGGATACGGACAGGGAGGTTAGTATTGGATGTACTCTTATGTGGGGATACGAGTGGAGAGGTTTGTATGTTTTGTGCTAACACTTGAGGTTGTTATGAGTGGGGAGGTTCATAGTAGGTGTTCACGCATGTTGGACTACGAGTAGGGATGTTCATAGACATGGACCACGAGTGGACATATTTGTGGAAGCATGTGATATCTTTATGACCATGGTTAAGTATGTGTTAATCTCATATAGGTTCGGTTGATGACTTTAAGTGTTTTGCATGTTTGGAGATGACGAGCTTGGGCCAGGATATGCTTGACTTTATCAAGAGCGAGTAGATTCGTGATTGGTGATGAAACATGTGATTAATATGAGCGGGGAGGTTCTTATTGATGATACTCTCGTATAAGGATACGAGCGGGGAGGTTCATAAGTTTTGTGCTCACACGAGTTGTTGCGAACGGGGAGGTTCCTAACTGGATGGATCATGTGTGTTGGACTATGAGCGGGGAGGTTTGTAAAGGTTGGACCATGAACAGGCAGGTTCGTGGAAGCATGAAATATCCTAAGGCTATCGTCAAGTGTGAGTATGACATGAATGAATAGTCTAGTCTCATATGGGCTATGAGACGATGATTTCAGGATTCCTTGGGTAATAAGGGTTTAAGAACGTGTATTCTGTTAAGTTAGAATGCTTTGGGTGAGGGGTTATGTTATTGTTGTGCCCGTTTATTCCTTTGAGCTCATCTTTTCTGTTTGTGTTTGGCGATGATCGTGTGACTTATCACACAGGAGCAAATGATAATCCAGGTGTTGATGGTGAGGCATAGAGACAGAGCGAGGTCTAGAGATTGGGATTTTATGAAAGACGTGTGTTTTGGAACTTGTAATCTAAATTATTGTTTGGTTGTGGATTTAGAACTTGTATTAAATGGTTTGCGACTTTATTTTAATTGGCTGCAATTAAAATTTTAAATTTTCTTGCTTTTTGGGAATAATAATTATGTTGAAATTTTATTTTCAAATATAAACTTTTTTATTAAGTAATATCCATCTGGGATGTTATAATTGGATACAGTGTGGGGATTCAAAGTTACTTTGGAAGGTCATCACAACGCCAATATCATTCATCCTTTAATGTGAATAAGGAGGAAGCCTTGCAAAAAATGAAAGTTGACTTGGTATAGCAACTACGAGAGGAGATGAGAGAAGAATGAGAGCAGATCAGACAAGAGCGTTAGGAGATGAGACTAGAGTGACAAACGATGATGGAAGTATTTGACAAGCGACTAGAGAGCTTACTACTCTCGCAAAAGCTCCCCACTATAGTACAACCCGACCTTTCTCCCGGTGTCAGTGTTAGCACTAAAGGGAGTTATTCAGTTGTAGCTGAAATGGTGGGTTACATTGGCTTTGGTTCCCAATGTGAGTTCTACACATTGGTTGATTATGTATTTCCCTTCCAATTGCTGGCCCACGGTAAATGCTTTGCAGGTTCCACCATGTTACATGGTGAGTGTCTCCACGCTCATTTGGTAAAGGTTATGGTGGAGATTGTATGTTATGGTGATGTTGTAGTTTTTACACTTACATCAAAGGCTGGTATTGTATCGTAAACATTGAAAATTTTCATCGTTTGGTCGAAACATCTCATAAGGATGACACTACACATTGAATTGGTTTGTATATCCACTAATATTGTTACATATGTAGTATGTATGTAGTATCCAAACTAATGTCATGTTTGTTTAATGTGTAGCAACATGAAACAAATTTGCATGTATAAAAAAATTGAGAGGATCCAATAACGACATTGTTGGAGTTTGGTGCAACCATAAGTACATATGCAACTTCGATTCCTTGAGATGCCACTATGTTTGGCAAAGATATCGAGCTTCCATTGTACATATATAAAACTGGTTTGATGGAGATCATAGCAAGCAATGAGGAGTTAAATTTGTCTATTATGTAATTATGGATGATGTAATTTTTAAATCATTTTTATTAGTTAACTTCTTTCATATTAAATATGTGTTTTCATTATCAAATTAGGTACTTGCATGATTTGTGTATGGAAACGAGAAAGGATGACAAATATGGATTTATAGACCCTCATTTCATGACTCCAATGGGTAACAAGAATGTTGGAACAAAAGCGTACATCACTAATTCCATAATGCAACGAAAGAAACAAGTTTACCTTGCTCCATATATAGAAAAGTAAGTATATCCCTATTTGTGATTCCATCACGTATAGATTTTGCATTTTAAATATATTTAAACTGACTTTCAATGTTGTTGTCATTGAAAACTACTAGTTGTATCAGTACTAGAGCGTACAACTTTTCGATTTTGCTTTTGTCATAAACGTCCTCCCCCTTATTTGAAGAGCATAATAGATACGTAAGTTTATTTTAAGAAACACCTTCTATTATACATTCACCTTCAATATACAATGTCATGTTTTCTAACATTGATTGTTTTAATTTTAGTGCTTTTAATGGACAAATTATATTGAGTGGTAGCTCGACTGCCAATACTATAAGGGTCACTTGGAAAGTGTGGGAAAAGTATTTTCTAACTAGAGAATTAAACTTAGAGTTAATTTATACTAATTTTAATATATTAGTTAATTGTAACAATTAAAGATCATTTAATATTTGGAACTGTCTCTAGATATCTGTGTGGAATTAATTACAGGTTTTGGGTTTATTCAAAAATTCCAACCACTTTTTTTAAAAAAATTCAAAATACAACGACAATTTTAACCATAACTGTCGTTACATAACTATATTTGATGACGGTTAACACTCCACCCGTCGTGGAATACATTTTTATGTTATTTTAAAAATTAATTTATAACAATGATTATAACACCAACTGTTATTGTACTTATTTTCTTTTATGGTCTCAGGCAGCTTTCAAGACAAATCTTTACATCGTCATGGTTAGGATCTTTACACCGTCGTGGTTCTGTATGCAATATGACAATAGGTTTTTGAGTCGTTATTGTTTTTGCCCTAATTTTTAAGGGCCTACCCTAATCAGTTGGGCCTAAGGTTGGCCTATAGGGTGCCTAAAGCCCTAAATCAGCCTCACCTTCTCATTTCTTCCATTTTCATAAAAACAGCTCCTTCCTTCTCATTTCCCCTCAATAGTGCTCCGCTAGGGTTTTGAAACCCATTCGCCTTCAAATGAGTTTAACCCATTTTTCCACTCACGTAAGTTGCTTTTAGTTCATATTTTTCTCCTTTCGTTTGATTTTCATGATTCTAGTTAGGGTTCACAGTAGTAATCATGTGTTCTATCTCATTCGCTGTTTCCAGCTCTCGAATCTTCTATAGGAGTTATCGTACTTATTTGCTTAGGTGTCGGGGTTATTTGCTAGCATTTTCTAGGTAAGGGAAGCTAGGGTTTTTACTGTTTTCAAGTTCATATGCCTGTTCGGTTGATTTTACGTGTTGGGTGTTTGATATATGTTGTTGGTTGCATGAAAATATGTGCTTGTATTGCGGGAGTGGCTTGAATATGGTTTTGGCACGTAGGGGAACTTGTGAGCGGGTTGGTCGCTCAAAACGAAAGCTCTTGCTTAAGTGAGGAGCTCTCACCTGAGCGAGAACAGCTGTAGCTCACCCCTTCTCTGTTTCGAGGGCTCGCCTAAGCGAAACCCACTTGCTTGAGCGAGATGCGCTAGCTTGAGAGAGACATTGACGTGCCCACTATTACAATCTCGCCCAAGCGAAACCTGGCAGCTTGAGGGAGGGGTTTCTCTCGCCTAAGCGAGGGCTCCTTTGTCGGAGCGAGATTGATGATGTTGATTGGACATATGATTTCAAATGTTTGGCTAGTGTGCTACTTTACAAAGTTATGTAAGATGCCTTGTATGTATTATATATGTGGTTTATGGGCTGGAATTGGCATGATCTTGGCATGTAATAGGAATGGGATGGTTGGATTCAAAGGTTGAAATGGAATTGGTATGTATAATGACCTTGTGTTGGTTGGAGAAACATGATTTTTGGTGTGGTTAGGACGTAATTTCATGAATCTTTAGGTGAGATCTCATGGTGGTGCCTCATTGGTCAGGACATAATTCCACGAGGGTTTCATGGTGGTGCCTCATTAGTCAAGACGTAATTCCATTACCCCTGTTAGTGGGAGCTCATGGTGGTGCCTCATGCTTAGGACGTAATTCCACTAAGTTCGTAGTGGTTCCTCATTATATAATTTAGTAAGGATTCAAGTAAGGATTGCATCCTGACATTTTAAGGAGTCAGTGAGTCTCACGTAGAGCGTACTGACTCAAGTGGTGTGAGTAGTAGGAGACCCTAGTATTTGGCAGGATAATGGCCTTATATGTTTGAAGGCTAACCTTGTGAGTGGTAGGGTGAAACTCATTAGCAATTGGCTTTGTAGAGCAGTAGAGGCCACCATAAGTGCAAGCATCCGGTGAATCCGACTAATTATATGGATCCGGATAATCGTGTCTTGAGTTGTAGTGTTTTGTTTGCGAGTCTTCACATGCTTGGTTGACGTATGTATCTTTGTCTATAAAATTGTATGTCATAGCATGATAAATCGTTTTCTACTCTAGCTTACCCTTTCTGCTTGTTTGTATGTTATGTGTGTGATTTTCTCTTTTTGCGATGATCATCAATTTATTGATGGGAGCAAATGCGAGAACTCCCCGTGGTCGTCAGGTTGATGGAGATTCCGCTGCTTAGCTTGTCTTAGGTCAGATCCTCTTATTTTCGAGTTTTCCTTTTTGGGTTGTGGCCCATTTATTATATGCTCTCTAAGCATTTTTTTTTAATATTGTCGATCTATTTGTATGTCTTGTTATCAGGCATCGTGGTGTGCCTTAGCATTTCATTTTAAGTACCTTGAATATCTGTAAAGAGTGACATTATACTCAACAACTTTACTCTTTATATTATTCGGTGTGATGTTTCATTTAATTAAGCATGTATTAAATGGAACGTTACAACATCTTAATCAACGACTCTGAAACCGTCTTCACATATGTCTTTTGACCTTTTGACCGTGAGAAAAAGCTTAATATACGGCGGTGTATATTTTTACGAGTTTCTTTTAGCCCAAAGACCTAAAAAATAATTTAATATTTGTTGGTTTTTTCTATATTCTTGATAAATATTCTTGATAAAGTTGGTTTATAGATATATCCTACCATCATCATTTTCTGATGTTCAAGTTGTCTTTCACGTTTCTCAACTCTAAAAATAGATTGTAAACACATGATATGGTATTGAACCAAATGTTTTGGTTAAAACCCAACCTTATCATAAATCAAAATCTCTTCAAATTGTTGGTTACAGTTTCATGACATTTGGACATAAAATCATTCTTTAGTGAAGATAATTTGAAAGGAGTACTACACATAGGAAACTACATGAAAGAAATTCATATCACTTTTAGTGTCATGTATATGTATTCTTAATTTTCAAGGACAAATATTTTGTAAAGAAAAACATAGTCACAAAAATACATTTAATCAGTCCATCCATCTCATTTTAATTTTATCATAAATATTTCTTTCTTAAATTTAGCCTTTAAAAAAAGTTTTCAAACAGATATTTGTAATATGTGTGTGTGTGAATGGGTCGGAACATATATATCCATAGAAAATGCTTAATGAATGGGTTAAAATAAAATTTTATTTAATAGATAAAATTGGGTTTTTTAATTAACTTTTGTAATAAATCAGAATAGATTAATAGGTTTTTATGTTATTTATTATAACACAAAAAATATTATCATGATTATTTTTTTCATCTCCCACCGTACATAATATATAGAGTCTTTAAATAACCCATTATTAAGACGGTAATGTGTAAACAGTGTTAATCAAATCATGATAAAGAAGAAAAAAAATAAAGAGAGACAAAATTCAACTGATTGTTCTTTTAGTTGATGCTGTGTATCTGGCGGACTAATTGCCACAAACAGACATCGGATTGCGACATCCTTGCCGACCGATCATATGCTCAACTAGTCCCTTTTTTTTCTTATTTTATTTTTTTAATCTAATTTAAAGATTCGTGTTATTTATACACTAGTTTACACTAATTAATTAGATGTTTAAACTTGCTAATATAGTTTTGACTTATTAGTATTTTAAAAACTGTCATCTTTAAGGAATAGATAATATATGCATAATAAATAAATTACATTGTTATGTAATAATAAATGTTAAATAGTATGATTATATAATGTGCGAACGGACATACAACAATGAACATTTGTTTGATAATTACTGAATGTAAAAACTTATTAGAAACTCATGTTTACTTTTATTTACTGCAAGGAAAAAAAAATCCTAAACCGCTACATAAGCTAAGCATATTATTCATAAGTTAAGTCAATTTACTTATTATTTTGGATCTTTTATCTAAGTCTATAATTGAATTTTTTTTATACTTTTTTTACTTAATTGAGTTTTTATATTTTCCAAATAGAGTAAATGTGATTCTTTTTTTAAATAAGTGTATTATAGTGGTCAGATAAAATCAACATGAACCAATATTCAAGGTTAGCCGCTAAGACAGAATATTCAGACCTAACCACTGACTTATGAAATCTAAAATCACTAGTTAGAACATAGAGGTTAGACAATTGACTATACGGTGAGATGAGACAACGCTTACATGACGACCAAATTATATAAATCAAACAATCCTTCCTTAACTAGTAAAAGCCGCCTACCCTAACTTAGGATAAAGCAATTAAGCCCTCGGGACCAAATGTTAAATATGAAGCGTGAGCCTTAATCAGGTTCATACGAGCCCAATGAGGACCAACATAAGCAAAGCAAAATATGATTAATATTCTATAAATACAGGTGGACCCCAACAATTAAAAGTACGCAATTCATTAATACTAAAAATTGAGATTTGACTTGGAAAACTTTTGATGACTTGATCGTCGGAACCTTTTTCTGCAAGTAACCCCCAAATGTTCCATTAAGCATAAAAAAATGAAGACATGTCGAATTAGGCCGAAAAGTATTCGTCTGAGAGGTTCATAGATTGAGATAAGATGAAATTTGTGTCCCATAATAATCTGTTATTGTTTCTGCAAGAACAATAGGTAGTAACACTGCCTGAAAAGTGACTACATGTGAGTCTAAATCTTCTTCTCCCTCTCGAATTCCCTTCTTTCCAATGACACAATCCCACCACCCACCTTCTTCGACGAAGGCAATGACAATGCAGACAAAGACAATAATTTTCTAATTGTCGTCGTTCCCACTCTAAGCCTGGAAGCCTGTCTTGACAACGGTGATAGTGATTGAAGATCCAACGAGTCCATTTTATAGAGGTTCAATGCAATGGCATGCGACTAAGAGAGCTCATCGGTCTAAGGAAAGAGGCGGATACTCATCGTAGTTAGTAGAAAAACTATCACATATTGTAGTTTGAATTTTGAACATATTGTTATTCCATACAATGTAAAAACATGCTTATAAAGAGATTTTATGGTATCAACATTCTTTACATAGTCTATGTCTACAAACCCTTCTATAGCATCTTTGTTATGGATTTATCGTTTGTACATCAGACCAGACAATACAATCCTTCGTACACACCTTAACACCCACTTCAAAACTTCCTAATGAATCCATATCCAGGATCTCTCATGAATTTGCTAGCAACACTCATATCATGCACCAAATTTGGTGTGCTACACACCATCCCATACATTATGCTTCGTAATCATTAGCAGACGAAGATACTTACCTTATTCCCAGATTCTTCAGAATTACGAGTTTGGTTAATTAAGAGCTTTGAAAAGTTCATTTCTGACTTAGAAATTCATTAAGGTTGTTTACTAGCTCCATTAGCATTATTCTTGTCCAATCTATCCTTGTGTGAAAATAGTAACACCAATATACTTAGGAACTTTTATTTTTGTTGTTGAATCAAACAAAATTTTGAACCTTTGCTCCTAAAAAATCATAAGTTTTTCACTAATTATCCATAAAACTACACTTTTTACTTTATGGAGATGTCGAGGGTAAACTTTTGAATTTTAAATTAAGAGCTATAGAATATTTACAAAAAAAGCTTATTAGGCAATGGAAGTTTGTATACTCCTTATATGATCATTGATTTTGAGTTACTTATAATAAAAGTCACCAAAATTATGAAATTTTTTAATTAAATGACAATTTCCTTTCACGATACCCTTTGATTTTATTCTGTTGTAAATGTGTAGCGGAATAATTTGTTAATAGAAAAAAATCAAGATGGAGGTGAATTGGTTTATTAATAAAATTAATACTTTTAAAAATTTTCTAAATTTTACCGTTTAAATTAAACCCTTAGGGCCCTTAAATGCAACAACAAATAAATTAAAGAGATATGGAAGAAGATTCAACACATATTTATACTAGTTCAGATCAAAAGATTCTATGTCCAGTTTTTAATCTCTTTAAACAAAGAGATTAACTTAATCACTATAAAGATTAGAGTACAATCAAATTAAAAGATTAAGGAAAAGAAAACACATCTCTTGAAGACATAAGATATGAAAGAAAACTTCCTCTGAATCACACAGAAAACATGAACAACTTTCCTAGCAACAGTAGCAGCACTCAATCTCCCAAGAATCCCTCTTAGGAAAATTTATTGCTCCACTCACACTAGGCTTTTCAAAGCTCTTTTAAAAACACTCAGAGAAACTCTTTGCAAACACATCACTAGAACTTTGGATCTCAAAAGGGTAAGTTCGAAGACACATTGCAATCTTTAAAGATAGAGGTTTTGAAAATTAGGTTAGAAACTGAACAAACATGTTCAAAATGTCAAGGATAATTGATTATCACTTATGATAATCGATGATTCCCGTGCGTTTTCTAAAAACAAAACTTCGAGCAACTAATCAATTATCTAGGGAGATGATTGATTACTCCAGTGGATTTTCAAAAAATTGAACACAAATTAAGATAATCGATTATTCTAAGTGATAATCAATTATCACGGTGGTTTTTACAAAAATAAGAGAAACCATAGAGATTAAGAGCATGTTGTTGATTCTAAGTCACTCTAAACAACTTTACAACATGATTAACTTATTTTACAAGAGGACTTTAAACATTGAAATCTTGTCTTCAAATTATCTTCTAATTTGCTTTGTCATCATTCAAAATCTTTAAGTCTTTTGCTTTAGCCAACATATTCCTTATATTCTAAAAAGTAAGTAAAGTATACGTTGAAAGACTCCATTAGATGAGCCTAACAATACATAGGTTTTGATGATAACAAAATCCATAATGAAACAGGAGAATTAAGTTAGTATGATAATGTTCTAGTGTGGATAAAGACACTTTGATAATATACTTACATAGGACTGGATAGAGAATGGGTAAGATAAATCAAATATTAGACCATTAGATAAACCAATAAACAACCCAATTATTGAAATGCTTTTCACTATGATTTTACATACACACACACGCACACGCACACACACACACACACATACACACACACATACACACACACACACACGTACACGCACACGCACGCACGCACACACACACACACACACACACACACACACATATATATATATATATATATGCCTTTATTCACTAATGTGTGTTCATGAAGTTTTAAATAAAGTATGGAAAAAGGACAATGAAATTTGAAAACTTCGCAAGCAAGAAAGAAAATGAAGATTACCGACCTTAGTCAAAAGTTCTGATTAGAAGAGTCACAAGGTGAACTAGACGACCAAGGTCATTAAACGACTAGCTTATTAGACGACCAAGGTCACCAAAAGCGTTAATCAGAAGTGACCAAGCCACTAGACGACTTAAACAGTACAAACTTTGTTAAACTAAGTATACAAGTACATTGACCACATGAGTAAACATAACAAGCAAGGCACTAGACTACTGCGAGCACTAGACGAGTCAACATAGTGTGTTAGACGAGTCCACGCAAGCATAACAAAAGCACTAGACAAGTATCAATATTAGACGAGTCAAAGTTAACTCTTGAAGCTGAATGTTGAACATCCCCACTAGACAAGTACTTCCAGTGACAGACATTAGAAGGTTCGCAAGGGGCCATGGCCCCCCAAGATTTTTTATTTTATTTTTTACATTGATTTTTATTTTTTCAAAATATAATATTTAATATTAATAAATAATAAAATAATAAATTAAACATAATAAAGAATAATAAAATTTGTTGAGATATTTTTTTGTTTTCTCTCATGTTAAGTTTTAAGTTTCTCACATATTGTATTAATCTTCTCTTATGTTTTTTGTTTTAAAAAAGAAATAGAAAGTTAGATATAAATTCATTCTCTCGCTCTTAGTTCTCATCCGTTCTGTTTTAATATAAAAAAGGTGTTTCTGTCCTTGCTCTTGAAAGAAAAATATTAGTTTAATATTTAGTTTTTTCTTTTCATCTTATGAGTTTTTTGTATATTATTTTTTTATGAATATAAAAAAAAGTATGTACTATATGTTTTTTCATAACCATTACTTAAATGTGACTAGATTATAATTTTTTTTTTGTAGTAATTACATCTCTTAATTTTTGATTAGATTTTAATAAATTATTTTTTAGTCTTAATTTTTTTAAATAGGTATATTGATGAAAAATAAAATAATACATTCATTTTTTTTAAAGTGATCAAAGGAAAGATATTCTTGAAGATAAAAACAATACAAATTTACTTCAATTGTTGAATTAGATAACCATTTCTTAAGATTCAAAGAATTATAAGTGAGACGTTTCATATATTAATTATTTTGAATTATAGGTGGAATGTTTCATATTAATTCTTTGAAACTTATAAGAAAAACATTCTCAAATATGGAAACATTCAAGGAAAGAGATAAAATTAGAAAAACTTATTTAAAATGGGTTTCATATCAAATACAATTTCAAAACTACAAATGCTTTAAGAAAAAACATACAAGAATTTCAATACTAAATTATATATATTTTTGTTATATTAATAATAATAATAATAATTAAATATATAAAATTTGAATATATTATTTTGGCCTCTTCAAACTTTTTGATCAAGATCTGTCACTAATTACTTTCATTAGACGAATCGAATGGAAGGTTGACTATATGAGTAAAGTCAAACAGGCATTACACAAGTATCATAATTATTAGATGAGTCAAGATATGATCATCATATTGTGCAAAAAAAGTCAACAAATCACTAGGTGATATAGAGATCATGTTTGATATGGTCATAGATATCTGAATGATGAGATTGATGGTTGAATTAATAAAGAGAATATCATATTAGAATATTATGAAACAAGTTTCAAGGGCTCAACATTGCTTGATGATATTATGTGATATATGATTGAAGATATATTTGAAGAATATAAAGGCTGATTGAAGAAAATAATATAAAAAAAATATTCTCTTATTGAAGAGTGCAAATTTCATATTATTTTCAACCAATCATCATGATAAGTCATTCTTCAAGAGAGAGGAACCAAGAAGAAGCCATGTGGAATTGGTGAGACTTCCATGGATCAAGATGAAGGCGCAGAAGCCAGAAGATGTAATGAAGAAAAGGTGTGGAAATGGTGTTTGGCGAAGCTCTCAAGTGAGTTTAGGCCAACACTAAAGGAAGGAGGCTAGAGGAAGTCACTAAGGGGAACTCTAGCCTAAGTTGATTCACAAAAAGAGAAGAGTATGGAGTCATCTCAACTATATTCATGAATGATTTTTACAAGGTCTTAAGCTCTCTCTATTTATAGGAGCAAGTGGTCTCAAACCATAAAAGAGTTATCTTGGAAAACTTGGAGAGTAAGCTAGAAATCTTATCTAATGAGAAGTGGACATGTGGCCACTACATGAGAGAAATCCTCTCCACTTACATAATGACACATGACCACAACTCTTAGCAAATTCTCTCCATTAGGAGAGTGCTACATGGCCACTACTCCATCATGCCTTTCTCATCAAGTTTCAAGACTACTCTTTTACCTTTGGTCAATTCTCTCTTATGCGCCCCATTTAGTCAACCTTAGGCCTTGACCCAAGTTGACTTAAGTTGGCCAACATTCCTAATCTATTTTGGCTCATTATATAAAGCCCAAAATGAAGTTTCCTATACTAATCGGCCCAAAATACAAGGCCCGAATATTATTTAAATATTTATAAAGAAACCTAGACTAGGTTTTCACAACTTCTTTAACCTAGTTGATCATTAATGTGGGCATGCTTAGCTCAGATGAAGCCAATTCCTCTTATATCCTTTTAGCAATGGCTAGGGTGTTTGCCATCGCATGAGGAAGGAAAATATTTTGTAGATTAAAGACTGCAAGAGAATATTCAGAAGATCAAAGCTACAACGTTACAATGAAGTTTGAAATTCAAATTGAAGAATCGCAAAAACTGGAAAGAATTGTTAATTCACAAGAAGCAATACACTCTTATTGTTATATCAAGATCTTCGAGATAAAGAAAGATGAAGAAATTGAAGAAAGATGAAGATATTGAAGATATGGAGAATATACTCAAATGAATATGCATTAGGGTCAAATTGAACAATGTATTATAAGTACCAAGACTAAGATGAAGAACACAAGAAGTATGATATACTAGAAGAATAATGAAATAACGCAAAGCATAATTGTCAAATATAAAGTGAGAATACTATGAGTGCATAAAGTAAAATCCAAATTTTGTAGAGTGATATTGGGTTGAATGTTAACCATTATAAAATCATTCACATTGTGATTTATAACATGTTAGCTTGTTACATTGATAGAGAAGTTACATTAATTAATTTGAAATCTAAGACAACAAAATCAATTGAATAATAATCGTTAGAAAACCAATGATGAATTCTATTTGAAAAGTAGGGGAATCAACATTTTTTCTTTATTATTGTTTTACTTTTTTATCTTTTGCAATATTTTTACTTTCTTACATTTATTTTTTTCTATTTAATTTCTTACTTATTTTATTTACTTTCTTCTTTTGTTATATTTATTTGTCTAACCCATTTGTATATATTTTATGAGAACTGATTTGTTAGAAATAAATTTTGTGTTTATTAAGAGACGACTTTTGGGTTATCTTACCCATATTAATCCTTTTAGTTACTTTGTTAATAATACTAAAGTTGATATAAATATAGTATTAATTTGATTACTTCAAGACAATGTTATCAAGGAGAACTTTTTTATATTTATCTCTTGGAAAAGAAAAAACCAAAATGTTATAGTCAACTCTATTATAAAGGCGAAATATTGAGCTATTGTCAAAACTTACATAAATCAAACACTTAATTCACGAACTAATGTTTAGAGAAGTTACACGATTGTCACTTATATATATGATAATTACACCTTACTGAATATTGCCTCAAATATAGTATTACATGAAATAATGAAATATATTGAAGTTAAGTGTTACTTTGTTAGAGAAAGCCATGGATAATATCAACTCATTTTGACTACATATATAACAAATTTGGTTCATATAACACATGTATTCAATTTGATCACTACAAAAAAAATTAATTTTAGTAGGGATTATATTTGGCATTTCTAGGGGTTTTAACCTCCACTAATGATTTTACCGGGGGTTTAAAATTTCCCTAGAAGAACCAGCGTGGCTAACAGGTTACTGGGGATTTTTATCAACCCCTGGAAAAGCGCAACTTACTAGGGGTTTTTATCAACCCCTGGAAAAGCACAACTTACTGGGGGTTTACAAAACCCCTAATACTGCCTGTGGTTTCTGGAACCCCCACTATTGCCTAGGGTTTCTGGAACCCCACTACTGTCTAGGGTTTCTGAAACATCCATTACTGCCTAGGGTTTCTGGAACCCAACCGGAACCCCCACTACTGCCTGGGGTTTCTTTAGTATTTTTTAATAATGCATAAATCCTAAAATATAATAAAATTTATAAAAGACAACAATTTTAGATTTTTAGTATTTATAATTTACAAATAACATTTATAAAAGGAACAAAGAACAAAAGTTTACAATTTTAATATAAAACAATGTAAATAACAAAGCGTAAAAATTAAAATTAATAAGTCATTATTACAATGTTAATTGCTTTAATTAGAAAAGTATACATAAAAAAAATTAAATAACATCCTTTTAATGTGGTGCTTGATATAATTTGTTCATTACAAACACTTCCTTAATCAGATACCTTGTAGCTCAACATGGTTCATAACTTTTTCCACAATTTGGATTCCAGCACTTTACTTCTTCTCTAGTTGGTGTTCCTGATGAAGGATTATATTGTTCCTTTTAGAGTTATGAATATGGTGAAGTTGATTAAGAAAGCTAAGTGAAATCCCCACTAAACATTAAGATAACAAGCTATCTAGATGTGAAGGTTCCTTTCACAAAGCTTAAGAGAAGAAGATGATGAATTGATTCAAAACAAAAAGAAAATGGAAAGCACATAAACTATAGAAAACCAAGAACAATTAAAGGAAGAAGAAAACATAAAATGGAAAGGAAAAAAATGATAATAATGTGAGAAGCACGCCACTACAAGCCTAGGCTAGAAGCCATGGCAACCTTGAAGATGAGTGAATGTGTGCCGCCACTTACTATGCAAGATACGGCTTAAAAGTATTCACTCCCAAGGGAGGAAACTCTTACAAATGGTTGAGACACAAGAGTGTTTTTACTTCAAAATGTTCAACCCTTTTACATGTCTAGGAACACCCCTTATATAGAAGAGTTTAGGGGCCTCTAAGCAAATAAAAGATACCTAAGGATGTCTC
>Ga0214543_1009246_pt1 | contig 15492 bp, 8 predicted proteins | sample CNSS2metaG_FD_160094 | JGI IMG/M metagenome (GOLD analysis project Ga0214543, IMG submission 160094) | Root nodule microbial communities from cowpea collected in UCLA plant growth center, Los Angeles, California, USA - CNSS2 | ecosystem: Host-associated > Plants > Roots > Nodule | place: USA... | reverse complement strand
GGCAAGTAGTCGGTCTCGACCGGCTACTTGCCTAGATGGCTTGTGCTGGTGGTGTCCGGGTACTAGATACTAGGTGGTTTCGATGTGTATACTGTTTACTTGGTTGAGTTTGGTTAGGTACGGTACAAGAATATATATTAAGTTTAAACCTATATTGAAAAAAAATGGTTAGGATCAAGTGTAAGAAGCTCTTTGTAAATTTTTTACATGTTGTAGTAGACTATGTAGGAGCTCTAACATAGGATCAAGACACACAAAAACAAGCATTCATGTGGTTGATTGTTTCGAAATGAAAATGCATAATTTAAGTGCATGCCCAAAATTGCAATCAATAAAAAACTACTCTAAAAAACTCCAATCAATAAAAAACTACTCTAAAAAACTCCAATCAATAAAAAACTAATCTAAAAAATAAAAAATCACCTTTTTAATATAGGTATATTTAATGCGAATTATTTTAAAATTTAAATTATTATATTATGATTTAAGATAGTGTAATTTATTTGTGTTATAAATATAATAACAATCGTCAAAAAATTTAAAAGTGTTTCTTCAAATTATAATATTATATTCTTTATATAATATTTAACAATTTTACAATCATAAAAAATTGTAAAAAGTAATTAAAATTAATGTACAAAATACATTATGGATTTTTATATCAAATTAAAATAAAAATAAATAATATTTATTTTTTATATTTGACTTAAATACTCTTTTCAATAAAAATTAAATCAAACTAACCAACAAATAACTTGTTTTAATTTTGTATAATTTTTTCCTGTATTGGTTCCACCATACATTTGCATCCATATCGTTGGTGGGCTATACGAGATCAATGCTATCAAGAAGTCATTAGACTTACTATTATTGCATCGAGAAAGAGTAAAAAGATCTCCCCTCAATAACTTATGTTATTCTTATTATTTTTTGTTCTAGTCCTTCCTCTCTCTCAACGCTTAGTCACTCGATTACTATTGTTGCCTTAGAGTTCGCCCTTGGCTAGTTTCACCCCTTCTCTAGTAGCCTTGCCTGAAACCTGAATAAATTCTTCTATTACTTTTGAATGGTAAGAAATTCCTTGCTTTAGAAAAAAGAATAGCGCCAACGACAACAACTAATTCATCTAAATCAATAACATGTGGGACAGGTGAGGGAAGGGCATAATGAAGAAAGTAGCCAATGCCTTGTCGGGCTGGTTAAAATTGTAGTATCAGTATTAATCTTATAAATTTAGTCGTTGACATTGCTAAGTACAAGCAAGTTGATCATAATCCACACTGAGTAAAAAAAAAAAGTTCACAAAGTCATTTGTTCAAACCAAAGAAAGTACATTAGACCAAAATACAAAGCAAACGTTTTTAATGCAGAATTAATGGGTAATGTTTTGAAGTTAAAAACCTCATTTAAAAATAAAACAAAAAGTTATTTAAAAAAAATAGCAAGGATATAGTCAAGTCACACTTAGGTCAATTAGTTCCAAATAACATTATATTAGCTAGTTTAGGTCCACTCTAAGTTAGGCCAAGACACTTTAGGTTCAAGTTAGGTTCAGTTACGTTGATCCAAGTCGGGCCAAGCGTTGGGACAAGTTTGGTTAAACAAAATTCATGTCATGTTGGGTTTAGTTTTGGGCATATCAGGTCAAGTCAGGTTCTACTGATGTCGGGGCAAGTCATATTGAGGGTCAACTCACGTCACACCCAGGTTAGGTCTAGTCAAGCATCCCATGGTTGCTTGGGTCAATCTTGGGTGAGTATAGGTAATGTTGGTTAGGCCCAAGTTAGGTATTGGTAGGGGTGGGCTTAGCTTAGGTTGAGTCTAGACTAAGCCAAGAGGTTGATTGGGTCCATATTGTATTGAGTTGATTTGAGTCCACATTAGGCCCATGTCAGGTAGATTCATGTTAGGCCCACATCAATACAATTCGAAGGAACACACCTTGGACTAAGTTGAGTTGGGCAACTTCAAACTGAATTGAATGGACTGATGTTGGGTTAAGTTGAATCAAACCCGTATTGGATCAAGTCAAGTTGGGTTCATGTTAGACTAAATAGAGTTGAGCCCATGTTAAGTTAAGTTGAGTCAATATAACGTTTGGTTAAGTCAAGTTCAACCAACGTCAAGCCAAGTCAAGTCGAATCAACCTTAAACCGAGTCATTTAGGGAAATCAACCTTAGGTCAAGTTGAGCTGGACTCACCTTTGGTTGAGTCGATTCAGGTCCACCTCAAACTGAATTCAATTAAACTCATATTGGATTCAGTTGAGTTAGGTCCATGTCATGTCGAGTCAACTTAGACCCATGTTAGGCTGAGTTGTGTCTAGTTGACATCGAACTGAGTCAAGTAAAGTTGTGGCCACATCAAGTTAAGTTGGGTTAGGCTATGTTGAATCGAGTCAGGTTAGATTTACATAGGAACAAGTCAAGTCGAATCCATGTCGAACTGAGTAAAGTCAAACACACAAATAATCAATTTGGACCCATTTTAGATTGAGTCATGTCGAGTTAGACTGATGTTAGGCTAAGTTGAGTTAGGTTCATGTTAGATTGAGTTGAGTTAGGCTGATGTTAGGTCAAGTCAAGTTGGACTCACACTAGGCTTAGCCAACCTTACCTTATGTTGAGTCATTTTGGACCACCTTGAGCTAAGTTTAGCCAAGCCCACCTCAAGTCGAAGGCTCACCTCATAATGAGTTGAGTTGGACCCACATTAGGTCAAGTTGAGTTGAGTCCACATTCGACCAAGTCAAGTTAAGCCCCATGTTAGGAAAAGTTAAGCCAAGTTGAATCGAGTCCACATCGAGTTAGACCCACATCAGACCAAGTCAAGTCAAACCTACATCAAGTCGAGTTGTGTGAAGTTTGCATTGGGTTGAGTAGATTCAAACCCACTTAGGTCTAAATCAAGTCAGACCGATTTCATATTGAGTTGTGTCGAACCCACTTTAGGTCGAGTTGATTCGAAACCATGTTAAGCTAAGTTTAGAATATGTCATGTTAGGTTAGGCTAGGATAAGGTCAGCCAAGGTGAGACCTTTATCGAAAAATGTTCAAGTCAAATTAAATCAAAAGTTGGTTGGGTTGATCTAGTCGCACAAGTTAGGTTGGTTCCTAACTTTTCAATTAAGTTTGCAAATAATAAATGTTCATTAAGTACCGATTTTAAGGACTTATGCAATTATGAAAAATATTTAGGAGTTAGTTGAAGTTTTGATGTCGACCAACCTAATATAAACTTTACTTTAACAAACTTTATGTCGAGACTTTGAAGGTTGAAACATTTCAATTCACTCATTTAATGAGAAAAAAAAATTCTAAAAGTATATTAGAATCAATATATGAACTATGAGCCAAATCAAATACTCTAATTAGGATTTATTCTTGTAAAAGTAACACTACATAAAAGATGTTAATCATTCATCGAAAAACATATTTACTGACAGATATTAGTTATTTTCAAAGAATTTGAACCGTAGGTAATACCTGTTTTTGATTTTGTAGTGTAATATTCTTAATGGGAGAACATAATAATAGCATATATTGCTAAATAAATACATCTGAACAAATTATTCTAGTAAGTAAATAAAAAAAAAGAAGAAAAATAAGTATTTTTAAATTAAACTTGATTTATATACAAAATAATAAAAAAATATAAAAGAAATTTGTGAAACTTTTGTAAATTAATTTATTTATAAACTAACTTTTATTTTTGGAAATTTTTTTATATAAAAGTTTCCTTGAAATATCAAGTGTTTCTTATTATCTTTTAAACATTATCTTTTGGTAATGTTTTTATAAACATTTTTGATAAAAGAAAAAGGCTTAATTACTCGGAACATACCTAATTTGATTCCAAAATTTCAAAATGATACTTACTTTTAAGTTTGTTTCACTTTAGTACCCAAATTCAAAATTATGCATCAATGTAGTACACTCCGTTAATTTTCTGCAAACACCGTTAACAACATGACATATGTCAACCTCTGGTTTTTTTAATTTTTTTAATTTTTTTTAATTTAAAAAAAAATTGCCACGTGTCAAATGTTTGGTGTGACACGTGTTATTGTTAGTAACATGTGGCGTTGCCACGTGTTAAGGTACCTTCTAAGTGTCATTATGTTGATTTCAACTTAGTCCCTAGATATGTCTATTTGTTTCAATTTAGTACCCATATATGTTTATTGGTTTCAATTTAGTCTCTGCTCTATTTGTTTCAATTTAGTACCCAAATTTTTTTTTATTTCAAAATAGAGAAATATTGTCTCTCTTTTAAGACAAAATTTATTATTTATATAAATGTTATATTGATATTTGTTACTAAAAATTACTTATAACATTAAGTATTGAAATTTTTATTAAAGTTAATGGTAAAAGTCATGAATAACATATTTATGTTTTGTTATATTGATATTTGTTATACTCATGAATAACAAAGTTTTGATAAATTTGTTATTCATGACTTTTATCACTAAACTTTAATATAAATTTCAATACTTAATTTTATAACTCATTTTTAATAACAAATATAAATATAACATTTATATAAATAATAAATTTGGTCCTAAGGGAGACATAATATTTCTCTATTTTTTAAAAATTATTCAGACACAATTGAAACAAATAGAGCGGGGACTAAATTGAAACAAATAAACATATATGGGTACTATATTGAAACAAATAGACATATCTGATGACTAAGTTGAAATCAAGACAAAGATACATGGCAGGTACCTTGCCACGTGTTACACCAAGGATTTGACACGTGACAATTTAAAAAAAAAAATCAAAAATTAAAAATAAATAAAAAAAATAAAAAAACTAGAGGCTGACACGTGGTACGCCGTTAACGGCGTTTGCGAAAAATTAACGGACTATACTACATTGATGCACAATTTCGAATTTGGATACTAAATTGAAACAAACTTAAAAGTGGGTATCATTTTGAAATTTTGGAACCAAATTGGGTATATTCCGAATAATTAAGCCAAAGAAAAAATAAATAAAATACTTTTAGATAAATTAAAAATTAGTTTATATTCAAATTAAATAAATATTTTTACAGAAATTAACATGAAAAATATCTCTCGATTTAAATTTTATATATATATATATATATATATATATATATATATATATATATATATTATTATGAATTTATGAAAAAAAAAACTTTTTAAAAGATGTTTTCCTAAAGGTTTTGGAATGCATAGTTGTTGGAAATTTGGTAATTCTTAAGTGAGTTAGGAAACTTGCACATGCTATGAGGCACGCTATAAGAACATAGTGTGGTAGGGGAGTGAGTAAAGACACTCTTGTTTCGACAAAAACGGAATGCCACATCGTTCCAACATCACCCTTGTGCCCCACATGTGAAAGAAGTTTGTGTTTTCAAATGAAACCAAGGTTGTTCAAAGGAAAGCTTATAGAAAACAATTACAAAATCAAAACACATTAATACCTTTATTAGTATCCATCCATCCACTTTTATTGAACTTAGCCAAATAATAATGATATAAATATCTAGTTCAAACCATGTTAAATGAAATAAAGGTTATTGTTGATTGTTATCTCTCATTATTGTATCTCTTTTTATAAAATTCTAAAGTGGTTAAAAAGCTTACTTTCTTATAGAGTAATCTCTTTTGGAGATGAAAGATGAGAAAAAATAAATTGGGTTAGCGGAAAAAAGGTATACTCTTAGCTCTCTCTTCTTTTTTTCTTTTTGGAAAGAAAAGGAAGAGAAAAAAATTACATTGAGTTAGCTATGAAAAATATATTATCTAAAAGGGTTATGGATTGAGGAGTTTATCACGTAGCAATGCTTATGAAAAAAAATGGAGATGTGATTTTCAAAAAGAGAATGGGTCACTATGGTGAAGAGTGTTACATTTAAATATAGAGAATGAATAAATATAATGGGGACGTGGATGATAATAATGATTCCATTTGGTGAAGGATATCAAGAATGTGAGTGGAGTGATGAATCACAAGTGGTACTTTGACATGATGGTACATAGAAGGGTGGGGAACGGGAAGAAAATGTTCATCTAAGATGATAAGTGGATAAGAGAAAAATTTCAAAATAATGTGATAGGTTATTTAATGTTTGAGACCGATGAGGAGAATGTATCTAATAAGGGAGTATGGTGAGAAAAATGCAGGGATACAAGAATTAGGATACAAGTTTCATACCAATACACATGAAATTGAAATAGAAATATAGTGAGAAACTACATAAGTAAATGGAATTTCAAAGATAAGATGGAAGAGAGAAATTTATGTAGATGGAGAAGTGAAGCCACACCACTTTGAAGAGATCTATGATGAGTTAATAGAGTTGTCATTTGATCCAAGAGAAGCAAGATAAAACTTAATTGCAAAAAATAACTCCTTTTTCTCAACTTGGAGTTGCCCTTGGCGCAAAAGGAACTAGTAGAATTTTTTTTTTATGATGTCCAAAAAGGCAAGGATACATAAGGTGTATGTCTTCTAGAGTATAGGTTAGAAGTGGTGTTTTAGTCGAGTGTAAGGCCAAGCTAAAATTTGTTAAAATCAATATAATCTAAGTATAATTAATTATGAACTAATTTGGTGCAATTTTTTAAATGATGGCAACCTTAAACCGACAACTTAATCAATTAGATAAATAATATAACAAATGATGACTTGCTTGACTTGACCTGATCTTGGATAGAATCAACCCGACTTGGGCTTAGAAAAATGTAGCTTGAACTAGACTCGGGATGAATCAACTCAACTTAGGTTAGGCCTTGGACCATTTTGGCTCAACTTGAGTCTAATTTACCGGACTCAACCCGGGCTAGCTGACTTGGCTTTGCTAATCTTGGGCCCATGCCAACTTTTCTCGATTGGACCTAGGTAAATCAACTTGTGCTAGATCGAGGTCGACTCCTTTTGATCTGAGCTTGAGCTAACTCTCTCAACTAGAGCTTGAGTTGGCTCACCTTGAACTCTGGCAAACTCTGTTAGACTTAAGCCTAAGCCGACTAACTTGAATTGGACCTTGGCTGACTCAGCTCGACATGGATTTAAATAAACTAGATTCAACCTACGTCCATATTGACTTGGTTTAACTCATGGCTCGACCTTGCATGAGTCCAACCACTAACACAAAAAAGCCTTATAACGTCACCCCAATAACGTCTGCTTAAAAAAAATCCAACGTTAAAAATGATCGGTGACATTTTTGTAAATAACGGGACCTTTTTAACGTCTGCCCGCTCTAGGTTAGACGTCACTTGACGTCTATTTAAAAGTACCCCAACGTCATTTAAAAAGGAGATATTGAAACGACGTCACTTAACCTAATTCTACCTTTCTTGGATCTAACTTGACTTAACATTTCTTTAATTGAAACGAAATAGACATACCTGGATTTTGGATTTTCAAAATTTAAGAAAATATGTAATATATTCCTATCCAAATCTAATTAAATAGATTTGAATTAAAATCCAAAAATATGAATTTAAATTTAAAATATACTCATTTAATTAGATTTAAAATAATGTAGATTTAAATAATTTAATTAGATTTGACAATTTGATTTTTTTTTGTCCACTGTTATATGTGATATGTGTAAAAGGGATATTGTTGAAACAACAAAAGAAATGTCATGTCCTTTCTGTTTTTTCCTAGTTTGCTGCATATAATATATATGGAAAATCTGCTACCAAATGAACCAAACGTACATTATTACCAACATCTTTCTAGGTTGAGATAAGTAAAGAAAAATGAATGTATTAAAGTGATATGTTGCTCATTATAGAACAATCTCTCAGGAACTGTGTACCTTTTATTTGTTGAAATGTGTTATGTTGAGCTATTAGAGATAGGACAATCTAGGTTACTTTTGTTGAGTAAGTTGTAAACAATATAGGTATAGGTAAGTGCTTTGAAGTGGATAATTAAAGTGATATCACAATTATTTATTTTATATGCTGAAAAAGAAAAGGTTTAATTAATTTTAGGTGAGAGGTTTTTCATAGCATATGTTTTAATTTGTTTTTGATATATTGCCTAAAATTAGACTAATCTCAGTTCATGATTCGATCTATTAATAGTTTTAATACATTCTTTCTATTACCGCTACAAAGGAATGCTGTAGTGCTAACTTTAATAATATGCTTTTTTACATTTTAGTTATAGATAATTATTTCATAGTTTTTATTTTATAGAGATTATTTGATAAAAAAGACTTTATTAAAATTAATATCATTTCTTTTGAATTGTTATTATCTAATATTAGAACACTCTAAAAATTAAACTATCTATTATAAAATTAATATATATATATATATATATATATATATATATATAAACACATATATATATATAAAGAGAGCTAAAATAAATAAATAAAAATTTTGTTCTTTTCCAATGCTGTTTTTGCACCTACACTTATATAGTACAATCATAACAATTCATCATATAAACAATACATACTAGGGTACACTATTGAAAATAAGTTTCTAAAGTAAAAAAAAAAATGGTATATAAAAGAAAAAATGTATGAGCAATTCATAAACAATTAAAGTTCAATCAAACACAAACACGCAAAAATCACATAGACCACAAATAAAATATCAATTTATGTCTTTTGGAGGACTCGTGTCAAATGTCTCACTAGATACTATAATTTGATGCAATCTAATACTTAGATTCATAAACAAATTTTTAAAAAATGGATCCGGGCTAGTTCACTATAATGCAGGTTCGTAGATCTACACATGTTATGGAGAGTAAGGTTTAATTCTATGTTATATTATTTCTTAAGTGAAATCTTCTGCTTGAGTAAAAATATCAACAATCAAACTCACGCAATAGAGCAATCCAATTTTCAAATATTTTATTTAAATGCTCTTCATCAAATATAGGTTTCAAACAATTCAAAATTATCAATTCAATCAATAATTTGCTTAAACATCAATTTTTTTCTCATTTTAATTCAACCTTGTTCATTCAAACTCATTACATATATTTCTTTTTTCATCATGCTCATAAACTAAAATTAAATATTCTGCTTCAAATAACAACTTGAACTAATTTATTTTTAATGTAATAATACACAAAAGGGATAACACAACATATTTCATTCCTTCAAAATGTAGAAATTTATCTCAACTCAAACATTAAAAACAAGTTCAAACAACACACAACCTTGCATAAAACTCAAAATATTATGAACATGTCATCTTTACTTCCAGATCATATATGTTCAAGTTAAAAAAACATAAATAGTTTCCCTTACCTACAATGTTTATCTTCAGTCATGAGGGAGACACTAGTAGTGTTGTTGTTGGGGACATTTTTACATGTTAGCATTGGTCCAATAATAAAAACAAATTTTATTTTTTTATTCATAAAAACTAGTTTTAGTCATACCATCGCTGAGTAATAAAAAAATTAACTTTTATTTATTAAAGGCTAGTGTTGCCCAAACCCATGCTAAATTATAGAAAAGCTAACTTTTATTTGCAAAGTGTTTACGTCAGCCATGCCCACGCTAAATAATAAAATAAGTAATATTTATTTATAGAGGATTAGCATTTTCCAAGCTCATGCTAAATAACAAAAGAAAATTATTTTTTTATAGGTGTCAAGTCAGTCAAGCCCACACTAATTAATAAATAATTAATATTGTACTATACCTAAAGATCATGACCAATATGGCTAACTACCCGGTCTGAATCGCCTACGACTAGTCCTATCATAAAAAGAATAGATGGTTAGCTAATTGCACAAAATAGCGACACACACATAACGGCTAACACCGCCTATTCCAAAGAATAACACACAAGTAAAAGTCACCAACTCTAAACTTAGGAAATCACAATGGGACATCTAGTGTCGGATCACAAACATGGAACTTAGGCTTGACCCACGCCTAGTCAAAGCCTGAACATTGCCCCAATGCAATAAAGAGGGTCCCAGCCCATAAAGGGGGTAAAACATAGTTAATATTTCTATAAATACATGTGGACCCTAACAATTAAAGGTACGCTTTCATTAATTCACTAATATGTGATTTGACTTTTGAAAGCCTTTGTGGACTTGATTGTCGGAGTCCTTTCCGCAAGTAACCCTCTAAGGGTCCAATCCGCCCAACTAAAAGAGGACATATCTAAACCAAGGAGAGCAACCAGTCTGAGAAGTCAACAATTCGGGTAAGATATGATTTGTGCTCCCTGATACCTTGTTATTATTTCTGCGGGAACAATTGGCGTCCACCGTGGGGCTCGAGTTAGTATCTTACCACAATAATCCGATAACTTACAAGGATGGTTTCTACAAGTAGCAGAGCTAGAATTTCGAAGGAACCTGAGGCAGGGCCAAGCATGCTTGTAGGCAACAACTTGAATTTGGCTGCTATCCTAGAAGGGCAGGCTAAGATGCAACAAGAGCTCGATGATCTTAAGAAGCGTAATGCTGATGAGATGGAAGCACTGAGATAGGAGAACTCTAGGTTAAGAAGGAAGATAAAAGCTGATCCCACCTAGAAGGGAAAAAATACTGAAATCCCTACTCCTCAACCCACCGAGGAAGAAAGTGAGTACAACCGTACTCCTCGCACTACCACTACCCACCACTCAACATCCATTCCCACCCACCGCACAACCACCATTCCCACACACCACAACCATAGCCTTCCCACCTACAACACCACCAACCCCCTACCACCCACATCCCACCTCACCACTTCACCTCTACCTTCCCCACCATCATCTGCCACCCTCTACCACCCCATACACACAAACGTCGTCACCCTTTTATCGACAACATAACCAAAACCCCTCTCCCCACCCAATGGGAAACCTTCACATTAGAACGCCACGTTGAGGACACTGACCCCGATGAGAACGTCAAAATTTATGCCACTCATGTCGGCCTGTACACGAATGAAGATGTTGTCTTGTGTAAGGCATTTCCCACCACTCTCAAAGGATCAGCTTTGGAATGGTTCACATCCCTTCCTCCATACTCCATCGACTTTTTCAACACCCTTTCCCACCTATTCACCACCTAGTTTGCTGGAAGTTGCCCCCATCAGGCAGCCCCACTATCCCTCCTAAGCGTTCGACAAGAAGATAACGAAACGCTCTGCGTCTTCATTGATCGATTTGGAAAAGCTGCCCTCTGAATTAAAAACCTAACGCAGGAAATGATCCTACAATGCATGGCACTGGCGCTAAAACCAAGACCATTTGTAGACAATGTTTGCCTTCGACCACCAGCTACTATGCACCAGCTCAAGCTACACGCTACCGACTACATCCGCATGGAGGAAATGAAAACTCTGCGTACCCGATTTTGTGTTGAGTATCCACCTATAGATTCTAAACATATGAGACCAGCCACCAAATTTGACTATAAGCCCCATGAACCTAAACCATCCAGCTGACCACATTAAAAACCACACGAACCTCGACCACCTCGATTCTCCTGATACGTACCGCTAATCGCCCCCCAATCACGCATTCTGGATGAAGCCCTTCAAATAGACTTAATACCCCCGCCACGCAAAACTCTTAACCCACCAAACGCCGACATGACCAAATACTGCAAATACCATTGCAATCCAGTCACACCACAAACGAATGTAAGGCGCTATAGGATAAAATTGAAGAACTGATACGAGACGACCACTTAAAAAGAATCGTTAAAAGATTGGGCCATTCCAATCCTAGACCTACCAACCATCGTGACTCACTAATACCAGATCTACTGGCACCCACCAACAACACGATGACCACAGAAACAATGCCCAAGCCCACATCGACATCGACCCCCCCCCCCCCCCCCCCCCCGCCGCCGCCTACACGACACTATTAACACCATATCTAGCGAATTCGCATGTGGGGGGGTCCATTTCCTTTGCTAGAAAGAAACACTTCAGGAGAGTACAATCCATCAAGTCCGTCTCTCGCTCTCATAGAGGTCGTCGCATGCCGCCAATTACTTTCATTGACGTTGATTTCCAAGGCATGGATCATGAATAGGATGACCCCATGGTAATCACCTTGGAAATAGAAAACTTTACAGTTAAAAAAGTGTTGATCGACCAAGGTAGCTCAGTCGACATTTTGTACTAGGTAACTTATCAAAAGTTACAATTACCCGCGGAAGCTATGATCCCCTATTAAGAGCCCATTTACGGATTCTCCAGTGAAAGAGTGTACACACGCAGATAAATCGACCTGCATACCCTTTTCTACAAAGGTCACCAAACCAAAATTACTCCCATCATACAACGTCTCCCTTGTTGTTGACGCCCACACATCATACAACGTTCTTTTAGGACAACCCTTGCTAAACACACTAGGAGCCATTGTATACACACCCCACCTTGCCATGAAATTCCAATCCTCATCTAGAGACATCATTACAATTCATGGCAATCAAAGGCTCGCACGTGAATGCTATATTGCCAACTTGCGACCCAAAGAACCTGCTCTGATTACAAATAACATTGAGCGACATCCCGACGCTAGCCTGACCCTAGCCGGTGAAGATTTAGACCCCAGAATATGTTGTGATTCTCGCATCGAGCCGGTAAAAGATAACCTACCTATGACCATCTCACCAGGTAAAAGTCTTAAACTTGGTGCAGGTTTAAGCCATAGTGACCAAGCCCTGATTGAGACAACCCTCAACGACAATACAGACTTATTTGCCTAGTCAACGACAGACTTACCCAGCGTCGACCCTCAAATAGCTATCCACAAACTCTCAGTATACAAGGAAGCCAAGTACGTCTCCCAAAAGAAGAGGAAGTTAGTGTTAGTTTTGAAATGGTTGAAATGCCAAGAAGTGGGGGTTGAATTGGCTAGTTAAAAATTTTGGCTATCTTTGCAAACTAAAAACCACCTTTAATTGAATCAATTAGATCACCAAGTTAGGATGCCTACTCCGGATACAACTAGATACCCATGGCCCTAGATGACATGATTAAAATCGTCTTCATCACTAAAGACTCCAACTACTTTTACAAAGTCATGCCTTTCGGCCTAAAGAACGCAGGTGCCACTTACCAAAGGCTAATGGATAAAGTATTCAGCCACCTGTGGGGAAAGTGTGTCGAAGTATACATAGATGACATGGTTGTCAAATCTCCCAGCCACCTGCAACACTCAAAGGACTTGGCCGAGGTGTTCAAAGCCCTTTGCAAATACAACCTGTGGTTAAACCCTGACAAATATGTATTTAGCGTCAATAACGAGAAGTTCTTGGGATTCATGCTCACACAATGAGGAATTGAAGCAAACTCCAAAAAATGCAAGGCTATCATCGAAATGTGAAGCCCAACAAACATCTAGAAGGTGCAGCGATTAGTAGGTCGTCTTATCACCATATCAAGATTTTTCCCCAAACTAGCCGACAAAACCAGACCCATCATCAACCTCCTCAAAAAATCAGCAAATTTTGTATGGAATGACCAATGTGAGCATATTTTTCAAGACCTTAAATTAACCCTAGCATCCCCCCAATCCTACAAAAACCAAATGTCAACCTTCTGCTAATATTTTACATCACAGGGAGGGAACGGTTAGTGCCGCCATCACCCAAGAATCTGCTAACACCCAATAAGTAGTATACTTTGTTAGTCGATCGTTGCAAGACCCCGAAACCAGATACCAGATTGTCGAGAAGTTGGCCTTATCTTTAGTAAACGCGATAAGATGACTCAGACCCTACTTTTAGAATCACCAAGTCATCGTGAGGACGAATTATCCTATCTAGAGAATCTTCCCGAAATCGGATTTAGCCAGACGAATGTCTTCATGGGCAGTGGAACTATCTGAATTTATTATCCGTTATGAACCACACGGACCTGTCAAAGCTCAATGCCTCCTAGACTTCGTCAATGACCTACAACACGCACCTCAAGAAGAACAATGGACTTTGTTTGTTGATGAATCTTCTAATCATAGAGGAGCAGGAGTCGACATTGTCCTCAAAGGTCCAAACTAGATACTCATCAAAAAATCATTGCACCTCACCTTCAAGACCTCTAACAATCAAATTGAATACAAAGCCATCTTAGCTGGCTTATCCCTAGCAAAGGAAGTTGGAATACACGTCCTCAAATGTATGAGCAGATTCCAAGATGACTGTGGGACACTTAAATGACGAATTCTAGATAAAAGACTCCACACTCCTCCAATATTACCACCTGATTCGAAATATCATACAATCCGGATTTGAAAATGTCAAAATAGAGCATATGCCAAGAGGACAAAATGCCTGAGCTGATGCCTTATCTAAGCAAGCAAGTACAAAGCATAAAGGAAAGTACAAGTCCTTGTTGCAACAAATGTTGGTGGCACCCTCCACATGAAACAAATGTTTGGAACTCGAATCAACTCACGATTGGATGCCACCATATGTACACTACCTGGAAACCGAACACTTACCTGATAATGCCGACAAAGGGTGGCGAACCAAAGCGACATGATTCATGCTGATTGGTAATGACCTATACAAATGAGGATATGGACAACCATTACTCAAGTGCATTACTAGACAACAAGCTCAATACATCATAAAGGAAATTCATGAAGGAATTTGTGGGTATCATTCAGGCTCACAGACCATGACAACTAGAATCCTAAGAGCCAGTTACTATTGGCCAACTATGGAGTCTGATTGCCATGGCTTCGTCAAGAAATGTATATTGTGCCAGAAACATGGCAATCTTATTCATCAAAAACAAGAGGAGTTACATTCCATACTATCCCCGTGCCTTTTCGTAAAGTGGGGAATGAACATCTTAGGGTCGTTCTCTCTTAGTAAAGGGCAAGTTAAATTCCTTATCGTAGGGGTCGATTACTTCACAAAATGGGTCGAAGCCAAACCACTCACCACCATTATATCACAACAGGTCCAACAGTTCATTTGGAAAGACATAGTATGTAGATACGGGGTGCCGCATACCATCATATAAGACAATGAACGATAGTTCATAGATAATGATGAATGATTGACCCCAACCAAGGATGGGGGCACATGCTTAAGAAGACTAAGCATGTTTAGAAAGAAAGTTCACTAATCCTTCACCCCTTTCATTTGTGTTTGTTATTTTTGATTCCCAAAGTTGACTTAGTTGAATCAACTTTAGTTGACTTGTTGACCTTTGACTAGGTTTGACTTGTTGACTATAGTTGACTTGACTTAAGCCAACATGCTAATCTATGTTTATTTGCTTTGTAGGTTAATTAGGAGTAAGAAAGCAATGCTAGGTAGCGCATGATGATTGGGGAGCATAAATGATGTGGAGGAGAGAGTAAAGCAAAGGCATAAAGCACAAAGTAAAAGGCATGAAGCAAGAGTAAAGCACACTTTGGCCACTTTTTGGAGACATATGAGACACATTCTTTGTCTCCTTTTGTGCTAGAACGAAATTAGCCTTGCACACACCATAGTTGGCTCTTTTGTCTCTCATTTTTGTAACCTTATTTGACCTAGTTTCTA
>Ga0214543_1009245_pt1 | contig 15493 bp, 8 predicted proteins | sample CNSS2metaG_FD_160094 | JGI IMG/M metagenome (GOLD analysis project Ga0214543, IMG submission 160094) | Root nodule microbial communities from cowpea collected in UCLA plant growth center, Los Angeles, California, USA - CNSS2 | ecosystem: Host-associated > Plants > Roots > Nodule | place: USA... | reverse complement strand
TATTTCAAAGTTAATAAAGAAAAATATACCAATTTATAAATTTTATTTCATGAAGGTGATTCAATTGTTATTTTTTATAGACTTCAAATTTTGTTTGCTTAGAGATTTGATTTCGAGTCTAATTTATGTTTAGTATCCTAATTAGGATTATTGAATTTTATCGAATAACTTCGAAATGGGAAATTGTAATTTCTTTTAAAATTTTATTAAAAATTGTAATGTCCTTAATAAGGTAAGAAGAAAAGAAACTAATTTTAATATTTTGAAATAGTTTTCATAATTTTGATATATTTATATGATCTCATAATCATTAGAGATATTTATATTAGATTTATTCTATAAATTACATTAATCAATATTAAATTAAAATAATCTAATATATGATAATTTTAATTGTAATATATGTTCATAATTTTATAATTTATTTAAATTTTATCTTACTTTTTCTTTAATACTATTTTAGAATTGTTATTTTATATAATCAGTATCTAAATGTATTTATATTTAATCATACGAACCAGCTATTAGAAAAGTCACTGTACAGGAAAGTAAGTGATGGACACGTAAGAAAAAGAAAAAAATAATGTAAAATACATATATGCAAAGAATATATATATATATATATATATATATATATATATATATATATATATATATATATATATATATATAAACTAGAACAAAAAATTAGTTCGCTAACATTTAAAATTTCAAAATACTATTTTATTTTTATTTAAAAACGTTAATAATAAATTTTTATTTTCTATATTGTTACAAATTTATTTTTTATTTTATTTAAAAATAATAAAAATATATTAAATTCATTAAACAAGAATTTAACGTATGTTTATTTTTATTACATTTAAACAATGCTGATTTCAATTTTTTAAAGTACGTTTAACATGTAACAAACATTCACTAGACCCTGCATTTCATTTAATTGTTTAATTATTGTTTCGAGTATCGGGATTGAGTATCTATCTAAAACACTCACTTGATTTCTTTTTCTTTTTCGTCATCACTCGGTTCTCCTTCTTTCTTCCTGTTCGATTTTCCTCTTCCTTCCCGTTCGGTTGCACATACGATTGGGGTACTTGTCAATTAGGCTCCGATGCTTAATTAACAATTAATGTTGTAATAAATGCGAAGTAAAAGTCATTACCAACTTACCTTGAGATTCCATTTATAGTTTTTTATATGGCCCGTGATTAAGGTTTCTTTAATTGCGGCTCAATTGCTTTTTTAAACTTGTTTACTTACATGTTTTACCTTAATTACAGTTGTCTGACTCTTTCGTTGTGCCCGCCTGACCGTGTTGACCGTTCGTGCGCCCTAATAGCCAGATAAGAATGCCAAGTCATGGCCGGTGTTGCCGAGGGGTCACATTAAGAAGCATCTTAATGTGATTTTCAATTAGTTGTTGACAAAGCAAATTTGGTATAAGATCAACTGGCTGTTGCGGGCGGCCTTCGACCGCTTGTCCTTGGGTCGATTGGTCATAGCGCCCTTAATTGTTCTTGGGCCTTGGGCCGTTCCGTTACTAAGGGTGATTAGTCCTTATGGTACACAAGCCCCCTAAGCCTTGAGCATAGATGAAAGCTCAGCAAAAAAGGTTTAAAGGAATATCACTCGGGAGAGGTGTAAGGATGTGGCGTATGACAGGGTTATGACGTTTCATATTTCGTGTCTATCAAGTGGGATATGAAGCATCACGTCTCCTGAACCATTGATTGTCCCTTGATCGTGTGGATGCCTTGTTGCCACGTGTCCCCAAGATTATCTATAAATAGAAACATGTGGCTTAGGTCATTTTCACACTTTTTCTCCTTCTCTCTTCTTCACACGTCGATCAATCTGTCCTTTCTAGGTAATAATGTCAACTATAAATTTTCTAGCTCGAACGAGTCTTTTGGTATGGATGGCGGGGCTCTTGGTGATGACGGGTCTCCTTCATGTTGCTTACTGACACTTTCACAGGTTGGGGGTTCGCTCAGTCGAGAGATGCCATCGGGCAACACTTCCATGCATGTACATACTAATAAAGGGGTTGAAGGGTCACCTAGGCAAAATGCCGAGGAATCTGAAGCAGCGGCTAGGGGAGTCAGTTTTGATAAAGGGAGTGAAGACATGGGCCATGTTAAGATCGACTTTGCTGACGAAGGCGATCAGTTGGACCTTCCTCTATCCCTGGTTACGAGTGGTCTCCCCATGAGCCTAGAGATTACGTCACGAGGTTCCGATGGGGGAATGATCTGACAGACTTGGTCGGCAAGGCAAACATTTTTAAGGAGGATGTGGAGGACGACTTTTGTAAGACCTGTGAAATTTAATTAATTAAATAATAAATTAATTAATTAATGGAGTAGTGAGAGCCTTTATTTGCTTAATTTTCAGAGTGGGAAATTCGTTTTAGTTGATTTTCATGCTTAATGAACTATGACAAATTCATGAACGTTTGCATTGCTTAATTGCATGTTAAATTTGTGGTTAACCTCAGCTTAGTTGTTTAACAGTGAGTTTCATGAGGAATAACGAAACCAATTCAGTTTGTAATCTAGGATGGGTAAAATTTCATTCGAAGCAAGGAATTACTGCTATTTTCATGACTGTTTAATCAAAATTGCAATTATATTTTATTATTATGTTGAATTTTTGGAATCTGCCAACCCCACCCCCTGATTGTGTTGAACTGCAATCTAGAACCTTTGAGTGAAAACAATGGTCACTAGGAGACGACCTTGGGTTAACTCCTGAGTACTGCATTTAAATGTTTTATTTAGTCGGGTACGACCTCGATCAGCAGCATATTAAGGGAATCAAATGGTAGCAAATAAGAGCACAATATCAATCATCATTAGTAATATTGATTCTAATCATTATAAGAGATATTGCTTCTAATCATTAGAATCATATCACTATATCACTATTTTCTTTATCAAGAACAAAGAGTAGAAACTATGTTAGGTGGGTTGTTTGGCTCAGGAGAACGAGTGTGATAATTAAAAACAAATCTTCCTTCTTTTTTTCTTTTTTTTCATATCTTTCTTTTTCTAAAATTAAAGTTTGAAAGTCAAAGTTTTTTATTTCATCTTTTTTTTACCATTAACTAAAAAAAAAATTTAATTTTTTTCGAAAATAAATTTATTCACCCTAACGAAATTGGGTTTTGACATTGTTCTAAAAGAGTCTTTCAATGAAGTTGAAGAGAAAGTTTCTTTAAAGTAAATCCCTTCCTATTGAGTATAACCCTTTGCCACAAGACAAGCCTTATACCTCTCCACATTACCTTTGTAATCCCTCTTGGTCTTAGAAACCACTTACAACCAATGGGTTTTACACCTTATGATAATGGGACAAGTTCCCAAACCTTATTGTTTTGCATAGACTTATACTGCTCTTTCATTGCTTCAATCATTTGGTTGACTTAGGCTTGACAAAAGTTGACTGGGTCATCTTCCATTATACCATTATTTTCCTTATTTTCTTAGAGAAATACCTCATAATAATTTGGAATAACATTTCTCCTTTCTTTATTGGATCTCAACAAAGTTACTGGCTCATGAAGCATAGGTTCTTGAGGATTTTAAGTTTTTTCTCGAGGATTTGAACTTGCTTATCAAAAGCAACTGCATGAATCGGATATGAAATTGTCACCGATTCTTCCTCGAAGACGAAGTCTTTAACTTTATTGTCTTTAATCTTATTTTTTCCCTCAAACTCAATATCCTCAAAGAATATAATAACGTTAGTCTCAAAATTTGTCTTTAATTTGGGATTATAGAACTCATAAATGATGAGTCATTATTTTCCTCCTCTACACTAGCCTTTGTGTACCCATTTGATAGTTGTTCAGTGCTTAATTATTTATCTTTAGTGTGTTTTCATTTGTTGGGCTTTATTAGGCCACTATTCTGAATTTGGGTTAATTTCACATTATTTGGTCTAATTTTTGTTTTTTGTTTTTAATTATTTTTAGGTATTTGGGTGAAGCAATTTTGGAGCTTGGACAATAGCCGCTAATCTCGTTGATTTGGTCTATTTACCTTTAACACATTCAACACAAACATCAAATTTTATGAAGTCAATGGAATCCAAGATCATTTGACACAATTCATTCAACTCTATTATTAGAGATGTGACCTAGACGCTTGTGTCATAATGATCCTAAACTAGTATCTTCAATTTCATGCTTAGTACCACACTATTCTGTATCGAAGGATTCACTATAAGGAGGTCACCTATCAAGCATATATAAATTATCATTACCCAAAATTGAACCGGTTCCAATTATATTTTAATTTAAAGACAACTTGAATTCATTGTTTCCTTAGTGTAAGGTCAAGACTGCAGCCAAAAACAATTTACATGTTCTCATTTGATTTCTTAAAACTTGTTCAATTAAGAACCGGAATTGGGTTCGGGTTGAATGATATAAACGTAATTATAGCCGAATTTAGTACGAGAGAATATAATTAAGCTCACATCCTAAAAGAAAAAATAAATTCAAATAATGATTTAACCCATCTCAAGACACCTAATGCACTAGTAATATCAAGTCTTTGGGCAATAGTATTAACTGCTAGTGGTATCTTGTTGTAATGATCAAACATTGATAATAAAGCATGCCCAACAACAAATCCTCTTTGGATTGAGTTATCATTGATAGAGCAAAACCTTATAATTATCACATATTTACCATCACAGGTGTGTATGTAATCCAACCAAATATTAATCTTCCTTTGGGCACTAATAATTGCATGGATATACATAAGCACAAACATATAACATTTCTCATAAACTATCTCCTCAAGAGAGGTCGCTTTGGCGACTTCTTAATTCAATATGCTCGTAAAAAATGTTAAACTACCAAAATTTGAAATTCTTATTTATATATCAAAATCAAAATTTAATTTAATTCAAATGCTCATGCATGTCAGCTTCAAAACTTATTTAATTTTGATTTTATTTTATTTATTCATTTCTTTATTATGATCATGCAACCTAACATTCATGTGATGGATCCTAACCCAAACTAAAAAGTGGCTAAGTAAGTCAACACCTCAGCAATGCTAAGCCCAACAACCCACGTCAGCTTCAACCTAGAATGGCCAACCACATAACCTTATCAGTCAGTCACAACCACGAGTACAACAACGTCAACCTCTTCCGTTCAAGTGTTGCAATTTGCCCCAAACGGTGTCCAAACCAGGCCCCTCAAGGCAAACCTTTTGCTCTCTATATGCAAATACCGACAAACCCCTTTTTCCACCACGATCCACCCAAGGATGCAGCATCAGATCCAAAACCTTCATCAACTCTCACTACCAGAGAGAGACTCACGACGAAGAAAGATACCATCTCTTTGAGTGAGCCACGCCACGAAAAACCGCAACAGTTGCTAACCATATTGATGCTTGCAAAGCACCACTGTCTGAGAGAGATCCCATGAGCACACCTACACCACGAGTCCAACACCACCACAAACATGAACCTGCAATATGCACTTGTGAACGTAAGCAGATCGGGAACCAACGCAACAAGAGATCTTTCATCGGAGCAATGCACCACCAGATCGCATTTATGCCAAACATTGACAAACTCACGAATCATTGCCATCACCACCACGAGCTCTGCATGCACGAACAAGAAATCACCATAGACGATGATGCAGACCCCCACAATGAGTAGCGCGACTCCTTTGTAGCTTCATCATCGTGAGTGACCATGTTTCCAATTTATTCTACTCCCACCCAAATCTCAATCATGGCTTTGGGTTGGATTGTCTTGGTAGCAAATAGACCTTCCATAGATGAAGATAACAATGTCCATTGTAGGTAAAGTTAAAAAAAAAAAACATAGGCTAAAAATATGTATGTTTCTCATTAGGCCTGAGTTATTGTGATTTAAATTTCTCCAATAGGGAGAAATGAAAAATTTGTGAACATTGGTATATTCTTGGATTTGGGAAGGAATATCCAAGTTTGATGCTTCTAACTCAATATAAGTACTTATGTAGAAAAGAACTTTGCAGGAATAAACAGTTTGATGGCAAGCTAATGAATGAAATAAAAAAGTTGCCCCATTTACAACCACGACCTATTCTTTCGCTCACATTGTAAAGTTGTGGAAAAGAACAAGAAGCCCTTCACACATAAAGAATCTGCCACAGGTCCTCCTATCTCTCTTCTCGTCCATAGGGTCCAACGTGGGTGCACATATGTGTTTCCACACTACATGGCTTTTCACACTTGTTCCACGTACAGATCCTATAATTCCTTTTTTTTTTCTGGTAAGTCCTTAAGATCATAGGGAAACCTGCTTGGAAAACAGATAAGAACACAAATTATAAACGATTTCCTAAGGCGTGTAAAAACATTGCCCTTAATGATTTATCCGTAGTATATGTGAAAACCCCAGGGTACAACAAGAGCTTCTTGGACTTCACAAAGGTATCAAAAGTAGTAAGAACAAGTCTCTTATAGAGCAAATATAAATCCAAGATAGAATAGTAATAAGATGCACAGAAGAAAAGATAGGATGGATGTAACATCCTGACCGAATATTACGGATTTAAATATTAAAATAACTAAAAAAAATTAAATTGCATTTAATGAAATATCATTTCCCCAAAAACTCGAGAAATTTTAAAACTTTTATTACCACAACAATAATCCAAAAATACATAATAATAAATTCTATTATAATTATCCAAAAGTCTAGTAATATCAATGATTACAATTTATTTGAAATCATAAAAACAATATAAAAAACTCTGAGAAAATCCTTCTCCTATGTCTAGCCCCGCTCTGGCTCTATGCCTCACCAGACCCACTTGAAACATCATCTGCTCATGTATACCGCGTATACGATCATCACCACACACAAACAGATAGGGTGAGCTAACAAAATAAACATATATATATATATATATATATATAACACAATCACACCAAAGGAATTCCATCCCACATGGCCACAACCATGTTAACCGTGTTCTACGTCTTCTAGTGAGTACCTCAAGATGTCTTGCTGCCACACCTATCGGCCACAACCGATAGAGCACGTGCGAGAATCCGTGCTACGTATCACACACCGTAATGCCAGGTGGAGTTCCCAATACGAACATAGCTCGTAACGTCCCAAGACTACCAAACTCATCAGCTAATTACTTAGGAGGGCAATCTATTTGGACCCATCCGTGCGGGCCACAACCAGCACACTCACACCAGCAACACTCGCCAACCCGAGCCACAACTTAAGAGTTCCTCGTGTTCATCCGCCAATCCGAACCACAACTCAAGAGATGCTATTCTGAGTTACAACTCCAGGAATACCACGTGTTTAACCCCTATCCCGAGCCACAACAAAGGGATACGTTCTGAGCCACAACTCAAGGAACACCAACAAGCTGACCTTTAAGTTATCCTAGAAGCCTTGTAGACCACGCAAATCAAACGAGCAAAATATAATTCTGCTCTAGCAATATCGCCTAGCGCTGCTCACAAGGCGCCAGGCACTTTCCACTTCCAGACTGTTTGGAGGGTATGATGAGTTCGAACCTTTGCCCTCATTAAATGTTTAGATTTTGGGGATTTAATATCCTTTTTGATCTTAAGAACTGATTTTAGTTGCATAGTATATTATTGGATATTCTTAAGTTTAATAATGCAACTAGAATTTAATTTAGGTCCTTAAGAGTGTAAATTGGGAATATTTCAAGTCATAAAATAAGTCCAAAAATCAGAATTTTGGAGAGGAATAGTTCAGGAGCTGAATGCACCCCCAATTTTCATTTTTACACCCCCTTCTGCAATTGGCCATCTAATTCTGAAAATAAATATTTCTGGAGCTAAATGCACCTCTAGTTTTTATTTTCCACACCCTTTCTGAAATTGGGTCTTCTAACTTTGTTCTCCACTCTTTCTTTTTACTAATTTGCACCCCTAATATCACTTACACTCCACTCAACCAGATTACGCCACGTGGAAATCCTCCACTCACTAAAATACCCAGTTAAAGCTTGCCACGTCCTCAATCCTCCACTCATTAAAATAACCACTTAAAACTTGCCATGTCATCAATCCACCACTCACTAAAATACCCAATCATAGAATGACACCTCATCACCTTCTGTCCCCCACACATTCAAAAACCTTAACCTTAATTTTTCTTCTCTCTCACCATTACCATGCTGCAGCTGTCACCCTCCACGGCAACCACCGCAACGTTCGACCACCACTACAGCTCGCCAGAATCGCAGCCACCTCGTCGTGCCCACGCCGGAAAACATAGACACCATTACTACACCGTCGGAGTTTGCGAGCCTACAGCAGCAACCATGGAGCTCCACTGCGTCGTCTTCTTCGTTCATCACGTGACCATCACCATGACAACACCACTCGCGCTGTGACTACAATTCGTCGGAGCAACCCCGAACCACCGACAACACTTGCACCAACGCGCCACATCCTCTCGCGTGAAACCTACACCCACGCAGCCGGAATCCACCATTGCAGCACCACTCACGACCTGCAACAACCATACAACGCCACTACAGCTCGCCTTTTCCTGTCGTGCCACCACTATCGCTTCAGCACGTTCCCATCGCCGTTGAGCCATGCTTGACACCATCACGACAAGGAGACGAAGCAAGATCTCACATCTACACGCGAGTCTCAGCCTTCACAGATTTGCACCAGTTCTAACCAGACTGAACCACCACAACGCGGTGCGCCGTGAGCCTCGTCGGAAGTGTATTCAGAGTCATTGCCAACCACTTGTGGCTGCCCGATCAGCCACCATCGCAACAACCGTCAACCATGGAAGAAACACATGGGGAAACCCTAATTTTGGAGAGAGAAAACGCACTACCACATGTCCGCTTCTCAATGGGAAGTTAAAGAGTCAAAACTGGCCAACCAGTCAACTCTAGGCAAGGGTTGGTCAACATTGGTCAAATTGACTATTTTACACTATATTTGGTAGGTGGTTCCTCTGGAGGAACCCTAAATGGCCTAGAAAGGAAAGAGTCATCTAACGGTAGTTCATCGTCGGCCATATAGTCTCTGGAAATTTCCAGAAATACTAACTTTAAACGAAATAATTCATGCATAATCATACTATATTTAGCATGCCAATTAGACTTAAAATAAAATTAATGCGTAAAGCTCCCCTAACCTGGATTCCTTCGCTTAAACTTGAGGTTCTTGGTTTCTTCTTTGATCAGAATGGACGCCCCTTGCTTTCCCACGTTAGCTCTCCTTCTCACTCAATTATCACGGAACACTCTCAAATTTCGTACTCCTTTCACTAAGCAACAATGGCAGCACAGAAAACCTTTTTCCTCACTAAAATTGGACTTTTAATGGTGCCTTAATGATAGTTTAATGCACTAAAACGAAAATGGCCTAATGTTCATGATAATTGCCATTCAATTAGTCATTATGGATTGTTTTTCTAGCCTCCATTGGCTGCTCATTCAGCTAGGGTTTTCTCTACCCTTTCACCTTCATACCAAGACTAATTTTAGCAACAAAGAAATTTAATTTATATTTACCAAGGTTCAAACCCATAACCATGCCAATGTCAAACCAATACACAACCATTCAACCAATTCATGTTTCATGATAATTTTTACTCATTTAAGAATATAATATCACGGAACACTCTCAAATTTCGTACTCCTTTCATTAAGCATCAATGGCAGCACATAAAACCTTCTTTCTCACTAAAATTGGACTTTTAATGGTTCCTTAATGGTAGTTTAATGCGCTAAAACGAAAATGGCCTAAGCTAAGTCCTCTTAACACAATCAAGTACTCTCAACCACTTAAGCTAGTACTTTTCCACATCATATCAATCAATAATTAATACCTTAAAGGCTCCCACTACCCACATTTATTAATTAATTATTTATTTAATTAATTAATCTTTACGGGTCTTACAATGGAAAACTTATTGCCTGTGTTTTCCTTTTTTCAAGAGAAAGATCTATTTATTTATTTTTAGTGAAAGTATGGGAGAAGCCACGTTGAATGTGAACAAAGTTTTTAAAAAGGAGTAAAAAATTAGGCATAAAGTTCCTTGAAAATCTCCTATTTTTGTGGCATGTGACATGGGATTAGACATCACTTTTGGATGCAGTTAAGATGAAAGCAAAACCTTTTGGAATACCAATTTTTTCACAACAAATATTTTCCTTACCCACTCATTACTGATGGAAAGTTCCATTAATAAATGAAATATCAAGATTTATTACTAATTTTCTTTGGTAATTGCATATTATTGAAAAATTTTCATTTGTCGATAAATTTTTGTTGATAAATTTAGTATTTCTAGTAATGATTCAAATAATGATAATTTCCAATTTGTAAAGTAATTATAACAAGTATACAAGCATTCCCTAAATCCTACCTTTCATTTAGTTGTTTAATTATGTTGCGAACTTAAAATCATGAACTTAAGCTTGTCTTCTCCTTTTTCTTCTTTGAAAATTGGTTACTTAGCCAAGTATTTGTAGTTTTTTTTTATCACATAACAAGAACCAAGTTAAAAAAGAAATAAAAATGATAGCAAAGTTCAATATTTTCAAATTAGCATAAACATTAATGTTGAATATATTCAACGGATATTACTAATGGAAAGTTTTGTTAATAAATGAAATATCAAAATTTGTAGCTACTTTCCTTCGGTAATTGCATATTATCGAATAATTTTCGTTCGTCGGTAAATTTTGGTTGGTAAATTTAATATTTCTAGTGGTGATTCAAATATTGCTAATTTCAAAATTTTAAACTAATTTCAACAAGTAAACAAAAATTCTCTAAATCTTTCCTTTGATTTAATTATTTAATTATGTTTAGAACATAAAATCATAAACTTAGTCCTCACATCTTTTTTTAATCTGAAAATCGGTTATTTATGTCAAGTATTTGTAGTTTTTTTTTTCTTTTATCGCATAACAAGAACCAAGTTAAAAAAAGAAAGAGAAAATGATACCAAAGTTCAATATCTTCAAATTAGGAGGAACATTAATGTTAAATATTTTCAACGAATATTACTAATGGAAAGTTCGGTTGATAAATGAAATATCAAAATTCATAGATAATTTCCCTCGGTAATTGCATATTATTGGATAATTTTCATTCTTCGGTAAATTTTGGTTGGTAAATTTAATATTTCTAGTAGTGATTTAAAAATTGCTAATTTTAAAATTTTAAAGTAATATTAATAAGTAAATAAAAATTCACTAAATCCCGCCTTTCATTTAATTATTTAATTATGTTTCGAACATAAAATCATAAACTTAATCCTCACTTCTTTTTTCTCTGTTATTTATGCCAAGTATTTATAGTTTTTTTTATCACATAACAAGAACCAAGTTAAAAAAGAAAGAGAAAATGATAGCAAAGTTCAATATGTTCAAATTAGGAGGAACATTAATGCTTAAATGTGGAATCAAGAGGAACCAGTCTTAATGAAAAGTCAAGCCAAGTCAGTCTAGACTAAAAATTAAGCTGAGTTGTCTTCGATGAAATGTTAAGACGAGTATGGTCGAACTAAAGGTCCAAGTGAGTTAGCTCGAGTCCATGGTCAAAGTGAGTTGCCTAGATCGAAAGTCGAGCCAAAGAACCAAGCCAAGTTAGCCTGATATAAAGGTTGAGATGAGTTGGTCATGATCGAATGTTCAGATGAGTTTTCTCGAATTGAAGGTCAAGTTAAGTTGATCGAATCAAAGAACGAGTCAAGTCTACTTGTACCAAAAGTTGAGACAAGTTAGCTCTGATCATAGGTCGAAACGAGATTGTCGTATTAGAGATTGAGATGAGTTGACCCCAACTAAAGGTCGAGACAAAGTTTCTCCAACTTCAAACCACCACCAAAATTTGTTGGGACCTCCACATAACAAAATTATAGAAGGAGATCCAACATTCAAATAAAATGGTAAGGGTAGAATGATTATATTAAAAGTTATGGAAATGCAAATAGTAAATGAGGGGTACAAGAAACAAAAACCTATCCATACACTATAAGAAAATGTCTCATTACTAACCAACTTTAGTGACTAAAATTTATTAGTTACTATAGTGACCAATATGATATCAATTTAAAAAAAAAATCATTGATTACTAAAATAGTCACTATTATAAATAAAAATTTATAATTGGTCACTAATTAATTAAAGACCAATTTTGTAACTAAGTCATTTTGGTAGCCAAAACCTAGGTAGCTAACTTTTAGTGACCAATTTTTTTTTGTAGCCAAAACCATAGTAGCTAATTTCAAAAACCAATTTAGTGACCAATAATAACTTTTTATTCATAATAGAAACTATTTTAGTAACTAATAATTTTTTACTTTGTAAATTGGTATCTAAATTAGTTATTATAGTGGTTAACAACTTTTGGTCACAAAAATTGGTTACTAATGAGAAATTTTCTTATAGTACCTCCTTATTGAAATTAAAAAAAAATACAAATTTTATTATTTATGCATATGTTACAAATACAATATAATTATAATAAAAATAAATTCATTCTACGTAAGAATATTTATTTAATACTAAGACATTTAGATGTTACAATAATATATAATTGATTTAAAAATGTATTAACCGATAAATATTCTATAAAATGTTTATATTAATTTTTAATATAGATATATGGTCTAATGGTTACGTTACCTCTATATATATAAACTTCAAAAAATATATATAAACTTTGAAAATATATATAATCATAAGTAACATTCATATTTGATATTTATTTTTTAAAATTAATTTAAACATAATAAATCTTAGAAATAATTATTTTAAAATATGTATGATGATTCAAATCATTTTATTTTTCTTCGGTATCTTATTTGATTACATAAACTTTAAAAGTCGATTTTTTAAATGTTATTTTTTTTTTATAATTCAAAAACATTTAAAAGTAATAAAAAAATATTCAAATGATTTTTTTTATATTATTTAATTAAATAAAATTTAAAAAGTCAATTTTTTAAATGCAATTTTGTTTTATACTATTTAAAAAAATTGATAAATAATAAAAAAAATATTCAAATCATTTTGTTTTATCTTTTTTAATTAAATAAGCTTTAAAAGTCGATTCCTTAAATGCTATTTTGTTTCCTATTATTTGAAAAATATTAAAAATAATAAAAAAATTAAAATTTATAACTATATATGTCATCTTATATTTAGTATTTAATTATTTAAAAATTATTACCATATTATAAATTTTTTATATTCAATTATTAAAATTAATTTAAAAATAATAAGTCTTAGAAATAATTTGAAAATATGTATGATGATTCAAATCATTTTATTTTTTTGGTATCTTATTTCATTAAATAAACTATAAAAGTCGATTCTTTAAATGCTATTTTGTTTTTTACTATTTAAAAGAATTAATAAATAATAAAAAAATATTCAAATATTTTTTTTGGTGTTTTATTTAATTAAATAAACTTTAAAATTGAATTCTTTAAATGCTATTTTGTTTTCTACTATTGTGTGTAGTAGGAACACTACTAATAATACTAATAATAACTAAAAAAAATAATTAAAATATGATCAAAAGTAAATATATTTACAAAATAAAATTAAAAAGTAGGTATATGGTGAGATATGAAATCCCATAAAAAATAAAAATAATATTAATTTAATGTTAAAATTTGTAAATAGAAATTCATGTAGGCATAATGTGAAACATGATCTCATAAAATTAAAAGCATTACGAATACTAATCCTGCTAATACTAGTGTTAATTGTAAATCAAATAGTACTATTAACAATAATACTAATACTAACAATTATATCAATAATAATAATAATAATAATAATAATAATAATAAATAATAATAATAATAATAATTCTAGATACTTATTTTCCAATATTAATAATAATGAAATATAAAATAATATTAAAACTTTAAAACACTTATTTTATTGAATAAGGCACAAAGGTAAAATTTATTACACATTTCGTTTTTCTATTTTTTCTTGAGATATCCACTTTTTCTTCATATTGTTCCAGTTAAGCTCAAAAGCTTGACTAATCTCTCTTGCAATTTTATAAACTTCACTTTTGAAAGGATATCCCAATGGATAAGAGAACACCTTCCTCATGTCATCCCCAAAGTCATCAACTTTTGAATACTCCGATCTTTTCAACTTTAACTCAATATTCCGCAAACTCATTACCTTTTTGTTTTGGTCATTCTTCTTAAAAATCCATGCATATTTTCCCACCATCAAACGCTTCATCATCGTCCAACACTACATCCTTTTGCAATTATCCATTCTCATTGCAACTTCTACCTTTCGTTTCTTCTCTCTTTTCTTCCACTCTTTCTGCATTATTTCCTTATCTTTTGTCTTATCACACTCCTCGTACCCAACTTTTTGATTACTCTCACAAGATTTTGATGCATTTTTCACATCAACCCATATTGCTTTTGCATAATATCTCTTTTTATTCTTCAATTCACACACTCCTTCATTATTCTCAGGACATGAAGAATAAATTTTTATGATGAGTTTTTTTCGAGATTGTTGTGTTTCTTCCATGGAGACAATGAGTGTAAAGAATGAATAAAGAAAGTATGAAGAGAACTCAAAATAACAAAAGACTATTAATGGAACAAACATGACTATACTTTGCGTTATTATAGAGAGTATTATAGATATGATAAAATTAATTATCTTATATATTTAAATCTACTTTAATTAATGATGATAGTAAATTAAATTTGGTAAATCATTCATCATATCTAATCTAATTTATCAAGATATTTTAACAATTAGTCAAATTATATTCAAGCAATTATCTTAGCTAATCATATTCAAGTATATAAAACTTAATTAAAGCATTAAATTAATATCTAATCTAATTTAACGATATATTGTAGCAATTAGTTAAATTATATTCAAGCAATTATCTTATCTAATCATATTCAAACATTTAAAACTTAATTAAAGCATTCAATTAATGATTAAGTGTAACGAAATCTGGTTTAATTGGATATACTAACAATTAACTATATCTTAATTGGGTAATTACCTTACTTATTAAATAATGTAATTGTAGTAACATGATATATTATCTAATGAAATCTAATTTAAAAATTGGATATTAAGTAATTATCTTTCTTATAAAAAAAATTTTATTTTTAATAATTAAGTCATATTAAAAATATTATTTCATCCGGCGAAATCTAATTCAACAATATACAGTGATAATTACATTTTATAATAGGTAACTTATGAATTTAATTAAATTATAATTGATTTATTCACATGTTCCGGAAATAAATTGTGTATTATTTTGTAACTTTTTTATTCACATGTTCTTGGAAAATATTTTTATTTGTTTTGAATAATATTATAACTTTTTTAATTTTTCTTAAAATTATTTTAATTTTTTAAATATATATATATATATATATATATATATATATATATATATATATATATATATATATATATATT
>Ga0214543_1009243_pt1 | contig 15496 bp, 15 predicted proteins | sample CNSS2metaG_FD_160094 | JGI IMG/M metagenome (GOLD analysis project Ga0214543, IMG submission 160094) | Root nodule microbial communities from cowpea collected in UCLA plant growth center, Los Angeles, California, USA - CNSS2 | ecosystem: Host-associated > Plants > Roots > Nodule | place: USA... | reverse complement strand
TTCTAGAGTAGACACACTACTCTTGGCCCATTTGGCCCAATTCCCCTTTTTGGTCCAAAATTACTTCTAAAGCCCAATTTCCTCTAAGGCCCAATACATGGCCCAAAGAAAACCCTATTCTATTGGGTCCAAAATACAAAGCCCAAAATAAAATCCTAATCTAGTATTTACAAGCAAAATGTCCTAGGCTAGGTCTTCACATCTTCCTTGGCCCATGTGAAGTTCATCTTGGGCCTTGCATGCGCATTTAAGGCCCATTCCTCTTGTATTCTCCTAGCCATGGCTCTTGTTGTAGGTCCCTTGGCTCGAGGCATCTCATCAACTCCCTTGTGCATATTTCTTTTATGCTTTATAATAAATTCTAAACTTTTTTTTCTTTAAACCACAAATGTTTTATTATGCTCAACCTTTAGCAGTAACTAACCAATTAATTAGACCATATTAGTTCCTGTGGGACACAATATCTGGACTTGTCCACTTTATTACGTGTACGATTTAGTACACTTATTAATCCCATAAAACTTTATAAAGAGCTTTGGAAGATAGTATAGTCATTGCAATTCATTGTCTAGGTGAGTCTTTGGGAAGTTCTTTATTCTTCAGCTGCATTTGTTAATATAGATGTTGAGGGTTTCATCAAATGTTCTTCATATAACATTTAATGAAATTTTACTTAAAATACATTATAATACTTAGTATAACTTATCAAGCCTACAACAACTTTTTTTTCATCTTAAGTAAAAGCAAACTATTGTTTAAGTTTCAAATCTTGACAAATGTAGTTGCGTCATTTGATATCCACTAACACAAAGCAATGCACATGGTATCATATTTTGGCAAGTGATCGAGGTTGTACCCGACCAAATAGAACATGTAAATGTAATACTCAGTAGTTAAACCAAGATCGTCTCCTAGTGACCAAACCTATCATTCAAAGCTTTCCAGATTGCCTTTCAACAAAAGGGGAAGGGGGGTTGGCAGGTTCACAATTTCAACACAAAATTAATACGTAATTGCAGATTTGATAAAAACGGATTGATTCTCTGATTCAAATATAAATCCACCTATCACAGATCACCAAAATTACGTACACTGTCCAGAAACTCTTGTGAACTCATAATTAAACCACTAAGCAAGGATTAACACAATTTCATCACATCATCTAATCGTACCCACTAATTAAGCATTTGTGAGAGCATACAGAAATAGAACCTAAAATCATTAAGCACGAATTCAAGCATGTTTCAATGCTATAACGAAAACCCAAACATTAGGCATGCCCAAAATTCGTTTAATAACAAACCACCGATTAAAATGATGAAGAGAAACATAAACAACGAAAAATATACACAAAATCTCAAGATTTCATCACATTCTCATTAAAGAATCAATACTCCAAATCAGTTCTCCATGGAACTCGAGTTATTGAATAAACCAGAATTAAAAGACATCATAAACAAGAAAAAATTGAATTGCAATGTAAATTATGAAACCAGAATGTAAAACCCTAACATGGGTTTTGTCCTAATGCACCCAAACATGAAAATAGGGTAGCTGCCATCAACGGTTCTTCCAAGCTCTCCAAAAATGCAAAAAGGAGATGAAAAATGAAAAATGAGTGTACTGGTTACAAAACCTTAAACCCCTCACGTGATCACATCACCACATATGCACAAATTTACAAAAATGTCATTCTGGTCAATATAATTACAAAAAAAGCCACTATGGGCTGAAAATGTTGGCCCAATGACGTGGACATGCTCATTGACATGGCGTAGAGGTGGAAATGATGTGGAAATCACGTGGCAAATCTCTCTTGACCTTATGATTTGCATCCAAGCTCAAAATTTTGCTTTACAAAGTACTCAAAAATAATTAGAGACAAAAGTTAGACCAATTAATGCCAAATTACTCAAAATTCAGAAAAATGGCCCAATGAAAGCCCAATTGAGGAAAATGCACTAACAAAAGACAATTAAGCACTAAACAAGCATCAAGGTGGGCACAAAAAGGCAATGGAATAAGGGAAAACAATGACTCATTAGTAAGCTTGTACTTAGACATAGTACAACTTAACTTACAACTGCTTATACTATATTTTTGTAGAGAATGTTCTTTCATTTGACCATCACTACAAAAAAAATTGAAATTACCGACGGATATATTTTTGTCGATAAATTTGAATTATCGACAGATTTTACCGACGAATTCTAAAATTTTAAATACCGACAAATTTTTCCGTCGGTAACACATATTTCATTTATCGATAAAAAAATCCGTCGGTAATTCAAATTTATTTTATAGACAAATTTATCGAAGGAAAAATATGTCGGTAAAAGAAGCGAGAAATTTCCCGCCCAAATTTGAATTACCGACGAATTTTGCCGTCAGTAAATCCTTCGGTACTTACATAACTCAAAATTCGTCAATAAAATAAGTCGATAATTTAATTTTTTTTTATCGACAAATTTGCCGACGTATTTATCCGTCGGTAAAAGGAGCAGAAATTTTCCCGCCCAAACCTCACCTTATAAGAAGATGAGAAGAAAAAGAAAAGAAGAAAAAGAATGAGAAGAAGAAGAAGACGAAGAGAAGAAGGAAAAGAAGAAGAAAAAGAAGGAGAAAGAGAAGAAGAAGGAAATAAAGAAGGAGAAGAAGGAGAAGGAGAAGAAGAAGGAAATAAAGAAGGAGAAGAAGAAGAAGGAGAACAAGAAGAAGGAGAAGGTGGAGAAGAAGAATAAGAAGAGGAAGAAGGAGAAGAAGAAAATGAAGAAGGAGAAGATGAAGGAGAAGAAGGATAAAAAGGAGAAGAAGAAGAAGAAAGAGGAAGAAGAAGAAAACGGCAACAACGGTGGCAGCGGTGACGACGACCACGAAGAAAAAAACGGAAAATAAATTGAAAGAGGGAGGAAGAAGAAGATGAATAGTGCAACAAATTTACCGACGGATTTTTTGGTAATTATCGACAGATTTTACTGACAAATTTACTGACAGATTTTTTCGTCAGTAATTATTGACAGATTTACCGACAAATATTTACGTCGGTAATTACCGACGGAACATGATTTCTGTACTACACCTAGGCGGCTCAATGAAACACACCAACACTTCTCATCCTTTGCCGCTATAGATACACCAGCAAAGGCTGGGGGACTGGTGTACTACACCTAGGCGGCTTAGCCTGACTATAACCGTAAAATCCGCCTACATAACCCCCAAGGACGCAAATGATCACCATATATGCTAAGCGAATAAAGAGTAAACGGCCTAAGCCGTTAACTTAAGGAAATTAAGCGAGAACTTGATAGACTTAGAGCATTACTAGCAAAGCCCCTAGGGCCCACAATAATCGAGCTAAGGGGCCTGGGCTGGGCCCATGCCCACCTGCGATCCAAACAGAGGCCCAACCCATGACGTGACCAGACATAATTAATAATCTATAAATACGCATGGACCACACCAATTAAAGGTGCGCATTCATTAATTCCCTAATCACAAGATTTGACTTTCTGAGAATCCTTAGCTGACTTGAGCGTCATAGTCTCTTCCGCAGGTAACCCCTCCCGGGTCCAAATCAGTCCAAACCGAGACACCAACAGATAGCGCATACATACCGGAAGAAAGCTTGCTAGGGAGATTGAGGATTGAGGTAAGGTGATATTCGTGTCTGACATTTCTTATTTGTTCTCCGTAGTAACAATTTCTGTCGATAAAATTTTACCGATAAGCATTTTACTGACAGATTTTTAACCGTCGATAATTCGTCGGTAATGTTGATTTAGCGACGGATTTTGACCATTACCGACAGATTTTAACCGTCGGTAATATCGGTTTTTCTTGTAGTGAATCAAGACAATCTTGCAAGAAATATCAACATAAAAAATATCTCAAAGAGTGTGTCAAAGGTCAACAACTTCTCCAAAAAGACTATTTGTCACCTATGCATAGACCATTTGTCATGTATGATCATGAGCTTTACTCATAATGAGATAAAAAGTCATATGACCTAGGTTCGATAAGTCATGTTGTATATAAGAGATATCTTCAAGAAAATGTTTTCATTTAATACTGAATGCAGAGCAATTATTGCAACTCTCTTCATCTACAAGAACATATGCATCTTGAAGAACTAAGAATACTTCAAGACTACATAATGACTATAAAGGATTTGCAACAACTACTTTCTTTAGATTTTTATAAATTGAAGATATCTTAAAGAAGAAACGATGAAACACATGTGGGATTACTTTAAGAGAAACCTTACCACAACCTTATATCTCAGCCTCAACGAATTTCTCTCAATAGAACACTCTAGTGTTCTTTAGCTATCTCATAGAGTGATGTTAACTTTAAATTCATCTAAGAATGTAAATTCCCATTTGGTTAGTGTTGGTGTATGGTCGGGTACATCCCGGCCCAATAAGACAGAAATGGCCGGGATTACCTCAGCCCAAGTATGAGGCACATTCGTTGTGGCCCAGTCACTAGGGTACCTACTTTTCACCTTTTCTCCAACACAACACAGAGGGCCCAATAAGTGTGATGGCCGGATACATCCCGACCCTCTTGGCTGAGTACATCCCGGCCCAAGGGAGTGACAGATGGAACATGTGATTATGGCGCAGATGTATAGAGGAGCAACGCGCAATCTCAGCCAAAAAGGAAGGAGTTGATATTTGGCAAAGTACAGACGGGCAAACCCCAAAAAGGAAGGAGTTGATATTTGAGAAGTAGAGACGGCCAAACCCCAAAAAGGAAGGAGTTGATCTTTGACAAAAGTATAGACGGACAAATCTCAGAATGGAAAGAGCTGATCTTTAACAAAGACACAGACGAACAATCTCAGCCAATAAGGAAAGAACCGATGCGTGCAACCTCAGTCGGAAAGGGAAAGAATCGATCCTTGAATACAAACAGCCCGCAAATAATAATAACAAGTCCATTAAGAAATTAGTATAAATTAAGGCCTAATGAACAGGTAAAGGTACGCTTTTCTCACTGAACCAATTACGCCTCATATCGAATCACTTTCTGACTTGAGTGTCGGAGTGCCTACAGATACCCCCACCCCCGGAGTGCAGACGGTAGAGAGATCCAAGAGGAGTCTAGGGAGGAACGGGAGGAGGTTCGACAGAGAGGGTTCTTGAGATCGTCTGGTTCTGCACCGAAATAGTATCGATCAGGTACAATTGGCGCCCACCGTGGGGCCAGACAATTCTCAAGAAGGATGGTGTCGACAAGAGCAGCAGTCGATCAAAATACAGTAGCAGCGGAGATGCAACGAGAGATGAACCGCCAGTTGGAGGAATTGAGACATAAGAACGAAGAAGAGATAAATGCCCTGAGAAAGGAGAACCAGCGGTTGCGAAGGCAACTTGAGCAAAATTCCCAACAAAGGGAAAAATCTCACAGTAATGGAGAAGGAGAGGGCGGCATAGGACAAGATGAATTTAGGGTACAGACCACCACCAACCAAACAAGCGCGAGCAGAACAGCCAGACGCCACCCCTTCGTGGACGGGATCATGGAGGTAGAACTTCTTGCACACTGGAAGGGATTGACTATGAGCCAGTACGATGGCACTACTGATCCAGAGGAGCACGTGGACGTATTCACCACCCAAGCAGGGTTGTGCACTTTAGATGACGCAATTCTTTGTCGTGTGTTTCCAACGTCCCTGAAGGGTCCTGCCCTCAACTGGTTCACACGATTACCACCTAACTTTATTGATTGTTTCGATACGTTGGTCACCCATTTCGGCATTTAGTTCGCCACCAGTAAGCCACACCATCTCACTTCTCTGGCGTTAGTAAATATACGACAGGAGAAGGGAGAATCTCTGCGAGAGTTTATGGAGCGCTTCAGGAAGATATCGTTGAATATCTCTAATCTAAATCCTGAGGTCGCCATGCACCACCTTGTAACAGCGTTAAAGCCTGGCCCGTTCGTTGACAGTCTGTGCAAGAAGCCCATGAGCAATCTGGACGAGCTTCGAACCAGGGCAACCAAATTTATGCAGATGGAAGAATTAAATGAGTTTCGCAATACGACCCAATCAGACACTCGGGAAAAGAAATACATTGACAGAGAAAGGGTGTTAGCGCCGCGACCTGACAGTAGGTTCAAGGACTTTAGACAACCAAAGTACAACAGGTACACACCCCTCGTGTCTAACAGAGCGAGAATTTTGGAGGAGGCCTTGAATGCCGACCTAATAGCAACCCCTCAAAGGGTCCCGACTCCCCCAAAAGCGGATACCACTAAGCATTGTTGGTATCATCGGAATTATGGGCATCCCGGCCCAATAAGACAGAAATGGTCGGGATCACCCCGGCCCAAGTGTGAGGCACATTCGTTGTGGCCCAATCACTAGGGTACCTGCTTTTCACCTTTTCTCCAACACAACACAGAGGGCCCAATAAGTGTGATGGCCGGATACATCCCTGCCCTCTTGGCCGAGTACATCCCGGCCCAAGGGAGTGGCAGATGGAACATGTGATTATGGCGTAGAGGTGCAAAGGAGCAGCGCACAATCTCAACCAAAAAGGAAGGAGTTGATATTTGGCGAAGTACAGACGGGCAAACCCCAAAAAGGAAGGAGTTGATATTTGAGAAGTAGAGACGGCCAAACCTTAAAAAGGAAGGAGTTGATCTTTGACAAAAGTACAGACGGACAAATCTCAGAATGGAAAGAGATGATCTTTAACAAAGACACAGACGAACAATCTCAGGCAATAAGGAAAGAACCGATGCGTGCAACCTCACTCAGAAAGGGAAAGAATCGATCCTTGAATACAAACGACCCACAAATAATAATAACAGGTCCATTAAGAAATTAGTATAAATTAAGGCCTAGTGAACAAGTAAAGGTACACTTTTCTCACTGAACCAATTGCGCCTCATATCGAATCACTTTTCTCACTGAACCAATTGAGCGTCGGAGTGCCTGCAGGTACCCCCACCCCCGGAGTGCAGACGGTAGGGAGATCCAGGAGGAGTCCAAGGAGGAACGGGAGGAGGTTCGACACAGACTGTTCTTGAGATCGTCTGGTTCCGCACCGAAATAGTATCGATCAGGTACAGTTAGCATTCTTGTGATAATTTGATCACTATTTTTGTAATCATAGTTTGTAGGTAGTAGTGATTATTGTTTCAAACAATATTGAGTCTATCATCAAGAGTGACAATTATTCCAAGTAATACTCAACTTTTAGCACGGAGTAAGGTTTAAAGAATACTTGTATCTTCTAGCTTGAACTTACTTAATGGAACTCAATTCTCTTGATCAAAAAGTGAATATAATTTGGCTTATAGATGAATGAAAGCAAAAATCTTTCTCATCTTCCAACTCTTTCGAATTACATATCATCAACCTGTGTGTTATTTTACAAGATTTGCGAAGGAAAACTATGTGTTATATATCATTAACCTTAAAACCTCATTTTTACTCCTTCATAAGCCTGTTGTATAATTGATATTCATGCACTTTTAGAACTTTTGATTAATTTCGTGAATTACATAGATCATTTAGTTCACAGCTGCTGATAAAAAAAAAAATAGTTCACAGCAACCAAAAGTTAGTTTATTCTTCTTTCTTTGATTTCTTCGTGCTTTATATGTGTAACTTGTTTTTGTTTTGTTTTGTTTCGTTTAATTTGTCTACTGTTTGACGTTAAAATCAGCAAACGCAACAGAATTGGGACCCAGTGAGCATGTGGATACTGTTATGTTCCATTCCCGGTAGTTGAAGTTTCCTTCAAACCAAGATCTGGTCCCTCTTTCTTCTTCCCTTGTGGGCCTCATCAACTTCTTCTATTATTCTGCCACACCAAGTACCCTTGAGTTTTATTTGCAGGAATCTGGCATTCTCATGCAAAGGTCTTGGAATGTTTTTCACTTCATTTGCCTCCTCTTTCTTTTTGCATTTATCCATTTTTGCTCCTTTTTCTCTTTTCAAGTTTTTTGGCCTTCAAAATTGGTAGCTTTGTATTGGGCTTCTTAGTCTCTCTTCTTTTGCTCTCTCTTTTACTCGTATTGGTTCATACCATCTATGGGTTTTTCATTCTCCACCTGTTCATTGCAGGCTAAATTTGCCTTCTTTTCGAGTTTTTCCCGTTCAGAATTGGAAATCTTGACATGGGTTTAATGGTTTTTTCAATTTATCACATCTGGGTGTTTCCTTCAATTTTCCACACCAAACCAAAGTTGCATTTTTTTGTTGTATTTTATTAGAACAAAGCCTTTTCTATGGTGGAGATTTAGAACCGTGTTCTTATATATCCATTTGTTCTCATCACATTAGCAATTAAAAACTTTCTGACATCTTGTATTTTTCTTTGTTGGATGTTGTTTTTGCTATTCATTTTCAGTTCTGGTTCTTCTAAGTAATAACTGATTATTTTTAGTCAAACACGTTTGTCATAGATCTGTTTACAGCGTTCTGTTTTTACTCTCTCTCAACGTTTCCTTTCCCAAGTCTATGCATGAGTTATGTTTTCTTCAACGGTTTTCTTAGAGTTCAAAGTGCATTAATTGGAACATGTGGTTTTTAATAGTGTTGACTTTAATTACTTTTAATAGAAGTTTGGTCATCTTTTTCTTCCCTTATACGAATGATGTTTGGGTTGATATTGAGATCTAATTTGCCTTTCCTTTTCCGTCAAAGTAACAGGAATTGCAAATGGGGAAAAAAGGAAGTTGGTTTTCAGCAGTGAAGAAAGTTTTCAGCCCAGATTCCAAAAAAGATAAGGTTTACTTTCATTATTATGTTCATTGAACAAGGAAAAAGAACAACTATTACAAAGCAACTCATTTTTTGATACATTTCTTACTCTTCATAGAAGTTTAAATATTTTGGTACTATTGTTTTTAAGGTTGAGCCAATAGTTGAATGAGTTTGAGCACAGAAAAAGTGGGAAATGGAGAGAGTTTCACAAGAGAAGTGCCGAAACCGTTAAATTTCTAAGAATAATAGAGAATTTCTCTAATTGGAAATTATGAAATCATAAGTAAAAGTTGCTAAATAAGAAACTAGAGACCTTCATTTTGATTTATTTTACAATATTGATTTTCGTGAGCAGTGTGGATCTCAAACTAGCCTTTTACTTTTTGGTGCATTGAAAGAAAAAACAGAAAAGTGACAAGTCAAGCAGTAACAAGGAGAGGGAAATTGCAGCAGATGTTAAATTAATTGATGCTGAGAAAGAACAAAGCAAGCATGCTGCTTCTTTGGCTTTTGCCACTGCTGTTGCAGCAGAGGCTGCTGTTGCTGCTGCTCATGCTGCTGCAGAGGTTGTTCGTCTCACAAGTATGCCACATTACACTGGAAAGACCATGGAAGAGATTGCAGCTGTCAAGATTCAAACTGCATTTCGTGGATATATGGTAACCAATGTTCAAGTTAAAATAACTTTTTGAACAATTTAAATGATAGAAATTTGATAAAATTGTTGAAGGGTATAACTTGGTTTTAATATATGGAAGAAACTCTATTCATTTTACCTTATTTTCTTTTCTTAAAGTATTTTTGTTTTACTGAGAAGTTTAAACAGACATTGTATTATATTATATATATATTACACTTGTGTACATTACAAGGGTTGTACCTAATACTACTGTTAAAAGCTGAACAAAGCATAAAAAAAGATAGAAAGTGGGAACAACAAACAACAAATTAGGGCTAAGTTAGATGTAGACATCATGCATGAGCCCACATCTACAACTACCTTTTTCTTCACAAAACCAAGCTTAACAAGTAAAATGAAAAACTGCAGAAATATTAAGTGGCAATTTAAAAATCTCAATTGGCAACAAATACGGAAATGTTGTAATTATGCATTCAATAGTAATTACAGAAAATAGGGAAAATGAGTTCCAATAAATTACATTTATCCCAAATAATTCCATTAAATTATGCCAGAAGTTCTAAATTGTAACTGGGTTTGCAGGATTTTGCATGAAAGCTCAAATTCATTTTCAGGAGGAGTTTCATTGTCCTTTTGTACACCACTTAATTTGTTTTCATGGTTATGAACAGAATTTTTGGGGTTTATAGGCTGTGGAGATGCAACATATAATTATATTCAAAGGTGTATAACTTTTGGAGAAACAGCTTCTTCAATATGAATAGAATTTGTGCCTAAAATGTAGTTGCTTTATGTTGCACATATAACGAGTTGTTCTTGTTTTGCAAATTATAGGCAAGAAGAGCATTGCGTGCCCTGAGAGGTTTGGTGAGGCTGAAAACCGTAGTGCAAGGGCAATCTGTTAAAAGACAAGCTTCTAGCACCCTACGAAGCATGCAAACTCTAGCAAGATTACAGTCTCAGATTCGTGAAAGGAGAATTAGAATGTCTGAAGAGAACCAAGCTCTTCAGCGCCAACTGCAGCAGAAACATGAAAAACAACTTGAGAAGCTGCGTGCTGCTGTAAGCATTATAAGCATGCTTTCCTCTTCTATTATGAACCAGTGTGATTAATGTGCTCTCTAGAAGCTCTCAAATTAAGTTGTTGAGTCTTTTTTCACCCATTTTTTTATGTGAACTTATTACTTTTTCATCTGAAAACAATAAGCTTGGAATGTGGATTTTGAATGTGTATTGAAGTACAAATGCCTTTACAGCAGGTTGGAGAAGAATGGGATCACAGTTTGCAGTCAAAGGATCAAATTGAAGCCAAATTGTTGCACAAACAAGAAGCAGCTTTAAGAAGAGAGAGGGCTTTGGCCTATTCATTCTCACATCAGGTGGCCAGACTTTTCTTCTCATTTTTATTTTGGACTTTTGTGGAATAGAGAGAGTAACAAGCCCAAAATTCAGACACTGAAAAAATAATTCCATTTTCACATTCCCACGTTAGTCAGTAGACTGGTTCCCTAATTACTCACAAAATAGCCCATAAGTAACATCTGTTCATGAAAAAATGTAGAACAGAAATAGAGTTTAACTAGGTAAGATTTATCAGTTTCTTCAAACTGCACTATGAATCAGCATGATTAAAAACGTTATGGAAGAACCTTTTGTTTTTAGTGATTGTACAGATATTCTACAGATAATGCATTCTGAAGGTAATATGTGCAAACCTATTAAAGAAATCCAATTAGTTAAACCAATTCACACAAAGAATGCTATTGCACATTACGCACTCTTGCATCATAATCTGTCAGGGATGATCATTGTTTAATGCAGACTGATCATATAAAACATCAATAGGATTCAAAGCCATTTATTTGGTGGCTTCTAATAATAGTTACATCAGTTTTCATGCACTCTTTAGGCCAGCATAAATCTATTTGTTCCCTTGGATCCTGTTCATTGTTTTACAGATATTTATCAGCAAAAGTACAGCTTTTTGAATTATGATGTAATTACTTTGTGAAACAGCAAACATGGAAGGGCAATTCAAAGTCATTAAATCCCACATTTATGGACCCAAACAATCCCCAATGGGGGTGGAGTTGGTTAGAGAGGTGGATGGCTACTCGGCCATGGGATGGCCACAGCACTGTGGATCACAATGATCATGCATCAGTGAAGAGTGCAGCAAGCAGGGCCATGACAGTAGGAGAAATTGGGAAAGGTTATTCTCTCCAAGATCATAACCATGACAAAAGAGCTTCCCCTTTTGGCCAGAAGGCAAGAAGACCATCCCCTCACATTTCACCTTCAAAGGCACCATCTGCTAGTGGCAAGGCAAGGCCATCAAGCTCAAAGGGTAGTGTGTTCTGGGGTGGAGATGAGGACTCAAGAAGCATGTTCAGCATTCAATCGGAGAGATATCGCCGACACAGCATTGCAGGATCCTCAGTGAGAGATGATGAGAGTCTTGCAAGCTACCCTGCCATTCCAAGTTACATGGCACCTACAAGCTCAGCCAAGGCCAGGTTCAAAATCCAAAGGCCTTCACCTGAAAAAGGAGGTGCTGCTGTAAGGAAACGTCTTTCTTTCTCTCCTTCAGCTGCTCCAAGAAGGCATTCTGATCCTCCTAAACCCTAAACCATAATCCTCAACCGTAAACCTTTTGCATCAATTAGCAATGGAAGGGTAAGGTAGTGCTTTGGATATCATTGCCACTTGAGTAATTCTTGTCGGAGAACAATATTTATGCTTCTGTTTGGATAAATTTCTTCATAATCACTTACAAAAGGAGATTAAATCAATTAAACTTTTCTTGTATGTTAAAATCAACTTTTATGTAGCTTCTCTCTTCTAACTTTCATAAAAGTATAGGTACATAAGTTGATTTTAACTTACCCAAGGAGTTTGATTCATTTTTCCTCTCCAAACAAGTATTTATAGAGAAATTTATTCAAATAGCTCTTTTAAACACAACCGATTAAAAGTCATCTTAAGCCGTTTAACAGTTGTGTTTATATTATAGAGACTGTTTCATGCGCCAATTACTCTTGGCACCAACTCTCTTAGAACCATGAGTGATGACTTTGATGGTTGCTTTGGTCCTCTTCTTCAGTTCCCCTCGTGATGGTGCTTTCAGGAGTAAGATTCAATATTTGCTTATCAGTTTTGTTCATATGGTCAAACATATTTTACATTTCTTCTTAACAAATAACTCTATTTAGGTTGATTCGTTTTAGGAGTGACACTAGCTTTTGACAAGGTATGTTTTTGGTTTAACTTAATGTAACACTTGTTGGGGGTAGAATGCTATTTGTATTGTTTTATTGTAAATCAATTTTCTGGTTTTGATTGTGACTATATTAGTTATTAGTAGGTCATAATCTTGAAATTTTCCTTCACTCATTTCTTCTTTAAGGTTTGGACTTATTACAGAAAGAGTAAATCTATTTTGGCTCCCTTTTTGGAGATGTGGAATCAATATTGGGAAATGTGAGATCATATTTACTTTCCTGTTACATAATTTCTCTTTTCACGTGGGTCTGACATTTTAGTTGAATTCTTGAAATTTATAAATAAGAATTTCCTAAAGAAAAATAAAAGATGCATCTAGGAAGTGATTGCCATATAGGAAATTTGTTTCTTAAAATTTATATAATAGGTATAGATCGTTGGAACATACAAATTTTCCTAAAAGAGTGAAGGAGTTAATTACTTTTACAATTTTATAATGAAGGAATTAATTATACTTGATACAATGAAGAAATTGTAGTAGTAATGATGTGGCGGTAGCAATAGCAATACTAATGACGTGATCCAGTGAAAGAGGACAATTTTGTCTCTTTCCTGTTACTATGAGGTGCAGTTAGTCATAATTGGATTACAGGAAGAAAAGGTCCTTAAATATGAACCGCACTGGAGCAAATACAAATTAGGTGGTCCATCAGATTGCGGCCCTGACCTCTTTAACGCCTTTTTAATTAATTAACAAATTATATTTTTGCAAATCAACTTTACATTAAAATAATGTGTTATATTTCAAATATCCAATCAAAGAAAGAAGTAAGATTTTATTCTAGATTCGTCTCAACACAAAGGAATAAAATGATGCAGAGAGGAAATCTAAAAAACATAACACCTAAGAGAAGGCATTAATAACCCAAAATTGACAAAATTCTATACTTAAAGATTATTTTTGACGAATTCCTGTACTCGAATAACGATAGATTTTGTCTTGTATTATATATATACTAGTTTTTTGACCCGTGCATGCACGGGTTTTTCTTTTATTATTGATAATAAATTATAGAAGTGTAACAATTTGTTTTAAGAATTTAATAAAATATAAATCTATAAGATGTTAAACTTAGATAATGATATTATTGAAATGATAGTAAACATAAGTCATGAAATACATCATTTAGAACAACAACATTCTACAAATATGCTTAATCTAATCACAACAATAACCATTAATAAAGACCTCAATATTTGGTTCGATAAAATCATTGTCTGTTTGGAAGACAACAATATCACCTTCTTTTAACTCATTTTCAACACAAAATAACCTTCAACCTTGACCTATCTTTGTTGAACTTCTATTCCTATTTGATAATAGGATTTTGCAATTGACTATAGTTTTGGGCCCTATAAGAAACACATCTTCTACATTCTCGTCCCGAATGAAGTTGGCAAACTTTGATGGCAAGTCCTGTATGATTCAAATTTTATTGTTAGTGCATTAATTAATTTCATTTAATTATATGTAAATTGATTATAATACTTGAACTGATCAAAAGAATTCGTAAGACATATACCAAGTGACTTGCTTTGCTTTGATACTTTGTCAATTTCACTGAAAATATAGATCTTGTTTCTTGATGACTGATACGGCACATAAATGTTGACAAACTCCTTGGTGTACAACCACCTTTAAACATAATTATGTGAAATAAAGAATTTCCCATATACTGAAACCGCATGTGAGAGTCACTTTTGATGTCATACAAATCTCTCATATTACTCCAACCTCCTATGATTTTTGGGTTATTTGAATCCATGTTATAGGTAACTGTCGTGCTCTTACCATTTACATCTACCAAGTGCCACTGTTGAACTAATTTGTGTTCATAAGCAACAGCAAAATATCGATCGACAAATCCAAATGGCTACAAATTAATAAACATAGTAAAAAATGGAACAAATTTATCTCTTCAACGAAATGAAAACATAAACTCAAACAATTATATGAGGGAAAAATATGGAAATCTTAATGTGCCTGATACAATATGAACCAGGATGATACAATTCACACCAGAAAACACATAAAATAACAAATATCAATGCTTTCCAAAAATTTATTTCTGTTCTTAAATTTACAGCATACCTGAGAGCATATGTAGATGGTGTTGAAGTTCCAAAGAATTCTTCTGTTGTTTGCTCCATCTGTATTGGTTTGCTCCATCTCCATTCATGTAATTGTAGAAAAAATAGAAGGTTTAAATATATGGGTAAAGTTGAAGTTGAGAATGGAAGAGCAAAGATTATCACGTGGAAAAGGAATATTACCTGAAAGTGGCAGCAAAAATTCAGTATCACGTGCAAACAGTGGCTGTAATTGTAAAGTTACTTTATATATGTTGTATATGTTCTTTGCAGATATTTTAATATATAAAGAAACTTAAACAAAAACAATTTACAACTGTAATGCATTTATAACAGTAAAGCCACATGTACTGCTGTAAGGAATAAGAACATCTAGGTACATATTTTTTCTTGACAATACATTAAAGCCAGAAACATAAATAAAAATAACAACAATTCAGAATCTTTATAACTGTTATAATATCTGTACTGCAGCAAACATGGTATTCAAAATATCAATCTATGACTGGACAATGAAATAATGCAATTCAAAGATGTATCAATGACTATGTATTTTCAATATGGCTGCAGGTAGGCATATTATCATCTGCAATAAAGCAAAGAAATTATAGTTAAAAATACAATAATTGACTAATTATAATAATTTTCTTAAGTAAGTTGTATACCTCTTATCAAAGATTTACAAATATTTCTTTGTAGACCACATTTGTAGTTGTATTGCTTACTTTTTCATCTTCATCCATAATTATAATCTGCAA
>Ga0214543_1009241_pt1 | contig 15507 bp, 11 predicted proteins | sample CNSS2metaG_FD_160094 | JGI IMG/M metagenome (GOLD analysis project Ga0214543, IMG submission 160094) | Root nodule microbial communities from cowpea collected in UCLA plant growth center, Los Angeles, California, USA - CNSS2 | ecosystem: Host-associated > Plants > Roots > Nodule | place: USA... | reverse complement strand
AAGAAAAAAAGGAGAAAAAAAAAAATTTAAAATAAAAAATTTAAAAAAAAAAAAAAAAAAAAATAAAAAAACAAAAAAAAAAAAAAAAAAAAAAAGAAAAAAGAAAAAAAAAAGAAAGTGCGATGAAGTATAAAAAAATCTTGTAAATTTTGAATGGATCACATTACATGAGAAAAATATATAGAAAAAGGGGGAAAAGAAATAAAGAAAAGAAAAAGAAGAGTGAGTTGTGGAAGGAAGTGACTTGGGTTTGCGACTCCCGAGGTGAGTGTCTAGTGAGAGTAATGGTGGACAGAGAAGAAACATTGCTTCTTCTCTCACACTAGACACACACACACTCTGCGCACAACCCTCCACTCTCCAAGGAGATCACAATCCCAAATCCCAAACCAAAAACTTTCTCTTCAATGCCACTCTTCTTCTTCTTCTTCCTTTCTCACTGACACTTTCTTCACCGAATGGATCCGGCCGCCATCATCAACGCCGCCGCCGCCAACACAACGTCCTACAACCTCTCGGAGATCTGGCAGTTCCCGCCTCCCCACGCGCCAGACGCTACTGCCGCGCTGGGCCTCAGTAGGGCTCATTTCGGGCACGGCCTGGGCCCGGGTAGCATTGGCCACAAAAAGAGGCGCGACGCCGAGGAGGAGGAATCCGCTAAGGGCGTCTCCACCAGCAATGGCGTGGTACCTCACTCAATGTTCTACTATGAATTAAAAAAAGAAAAAAAGAAATAGAATAGAATAGAATTGGTTACATTGCAATAAAGAAGTTGGATCTGTTTTTTTGTTAGTTATAGGTAGAGTTTGTTTGTGTTGAAGATGAAAGTTTTTGGGTATTGGGATTTGTGCAGAAGGAGGGTGGTGGTGGTGGTGATGGGAAACGGGTTAAAACAACAGGGAACCAGAAGAGTGAGAGTGCGAAAGGTGAAGGAGAAAGCAGTTCAGGAAAGCTTGCGGAGCAAGGTGGAAAGCCACCTTCAGAGCCTCCTTCAAAGCAAGATTACATTCATGTCCGAGCCAGAAGGGGTCAAGCTACTGATAGCCACAGTCTCGCAGAAAGGGTGAGTGATTATTAATCAATGCAACTTCCTAATCTTAATCACTAACTAACCACCCCTTTCAATTATCATCGTCTTTAATTTGCTGTAAATAGCTTTGTGATGTTTTTCCATAGTTTTAATTTTTAGTATATGAGTTTAATTAATTGTTGATTTTAACTGGTAAAAATGTTATTTATAGGATGATTAATATTTGGACCAAAGTATGGTACTGATTTAGACTTGTGATTGCATAGCTTATTTTCTTTTAGCAATTTTTTTTTTTTTTTTTTTACAGTTTTTAGTGATTGTTATGGTAAAGACTTTTGAATAATCAATGAATTCAGACATATTTTGCGATGACGTTTAAGAACATTATTTAAGGTAAAAAACGTTTATACTGATATACTTAATGCGTTTTTACCATTAAAAGTGATACTAATGAAAATATTTTGTTGATGGTGCAATTTTTTTTGACATTGACGCAGAACAGAAATTAAACTCCTCAGATAAAAGTTGATAAGCTTATCTTAATCACATAATAATTTTTATTTTGCTTTTGGTAAGCAAAATGCATTATTTGTAGTAGAGTGAACGCAGCATAAGACGTGCCAAAGTCCCATCAAAACCAAAACTTACAAGCCCTCCTGCCACAGTACATGATGATCTTTGATCATTTGTGTTAAAATGATTGTGTAAAATATCATCACTGTCGGGCAATCCAATTATTTTATTTAAAACAAAAAATGGAAGAATTATTCTATCAATAATTTAGAAATAATTCGTGGTTTGATATGACTTTTAAAGAAACTACTAGAAAATTAAATTTAATTTAACATACATGAGTAACATGGCCACATGTGATTGTGCATTTTTATTAAATTCTTATTTAAAACAAAAAATACGAGAAAACTATGCCATCAATGGTTAGGGTAGGCGTTTCTGGCGTACCAAGAACTTGCTTCACTCCGGGAAATGTAGTGTCAAGTGGATTATTTGTTACCTGAAAAAGTTGGTTTAAAAAATAATGAAACTGTTGTGCTTACTGGGTCTTTTGGGGGTATTTAAGAAAATATTGAATTATTGGGTCTTTTCCGGTAAGAATCATTGACTTAGTATTGTAATGGAATGTTATGTTATTGGACAGGCTAGACGGGAAAAGATTAGTGAGAGGATGAAAATTCTTCAGGATTTGGTCCCGGGTTGTAATAAGGTATGGTTTTACTACCTTACTACGTGTGTCTTACTGAAAGAGAAAAAATAAGTGTAAATGAAGAAGAAAGAAGTGTTACTGGTCTGTGTATGTACAAAAACTAAGCTGTGCTCTCAAGGAAATTATAAATCGATGTATTTCTTTGATTCAGGTTATTGGGAAAGCGTTGGTTCTTGATGAGATAATTAATTATATCCAATCGCTTCAGCGGCAAGTAGAGGTGTGAATTGTGGTGGCATTCTTTTGAAAATATATATGCTTCATAGCATTTTTTTTTAACTTACTTTTATGTCACAGTTTTTGTCCATGAAGCTTGAGGCCGTAAATTCAAGAATACCCTCCGGAATTGAAGTGTTTCCTCCTAAAGATGTAAGCACATGCAGCATCTTTGTATTGATATCTTTGATATAAATAACCAGAAAGCTGGTACTTGAGATCGGAACAGCTGGTTTTGTCCCTTTTATTTTAAACTTTACCTTTGGTGGATTATGAGTTTAATTGCTTCTGTTATGTTGCAAGGATGCCATTTTGGGTAGAGGCTTCTTTTATACACGCTATTTGTGTCAAGCTTGACCTTTTTAAATGCAAAAGGGTTTTTATCTTGATTGAGAAATAAGTGAGAAATAATATATAGTTTTCAATGTTTTTATATTTGAAAAAACATATAGAATAGTAGACCCCTATAAATGGATTTATTGTTTTATTCATTTGCAGATGTTGCTCTATAGATTTGATTTTTAACTGAGCTAAATGATCTTGTGTGATCTAAGATTTTTGTTGTGTTAAGTGGGCACCTTGCAAATTCTGGGTGGAATATTGGATAGTCAAGGGATTTTTGATACATAAAGTAAATAAATTTTATAGTAGATGGTAGCAACAACTAGGATATGTTGTTCTATATACTAAGATGTAAATAGCTTTAAAGTGTGTAGAAACTCACCTTCAAACAAAATTTTAGGGCCAGTGGAATAAGATTATTGGTGTACTTCTGTTTTTAATCCTTGTGTTGGTGTTCCAGTTTGATCAGCAAACATTTGATACAACTGGCATCGCATTCGCTTCTCAACCTACAAGAGAGTATAGCCGAGGTTCATCACCAGAGTGGTTACATATGCAGGTGGGAACTGGTTTTGAAAGAGCAACATAGTCTTTGAAATCCCATGACACCTTATAATAAATGCATATAGGATGATTAGTCTCTCCATCAGAGTTCCCGTAAATCATATACTCAAGGTGTTGTGAAGTCCCATGGACACCTCATTCCAAGAGACATGGAGCTGTTATTTGTTTCTACAAGATCGCTTCAGCGAGTACTTTAGCAACTCCATTTGTTAGTGCGTTGGAAAATGAATTCATTTACAATTCATTTACCAATATGTAGTTTAGTGGACTATAGGCTTTCTATGCTATACTCTTCATAACCATTAAAATGATTGCTATTCTTGTAGAACAATGCTGCTTGTACTGAATACATAAAGGCTTAGTCATTGTGCTATAGTGTCGACATTGTTGTTTGTCTGTGAAGCTATGTTGAATAAATTGAGCCCATGTGGTTTTGTTAACTCTATTGTTTAGTCCCTTTGAACACTTACACAGATCTTAATAGCCAGAAGAGCCTATTGAATGGAGCCACTGTTGGTTATTTGTGTGGAAATTTCAGCTCGATAGAGACAAATTTAGATACAGAGTATCTTGAATGTTTTTTATAACTTGTTCTATGAAAATTGGAGCTTGTCCTGCGGATTCTTGAGATTCAAAGTTAGTATTTGAAATTGGCCAGTTATTGGGTGGAGTTTTCATTTCAATCAAACAAAAAAAAGTAAAGCAATTACACCGAAGCATATCATTATAGAAGAATGGCGAAAAACTTAAATTTACTGTAGTAACTCTGTTGTTTAAATTGAAAACTGTTGTTTTGGTGTTTGACAAGGTACGTTACAGTTTACCGTAAGATGGATTTCGTTCTTTTGGTGGCGATCTCACACGTTTACCAGCCACTGTTACACAACAGCAAGAGAAACAATTGTAGACAATCTGAACGAAGAAACTGATTTTAAGAAAATCACGATGAATCCAATGGATTGAAAGGTCCAACTTTGCAGTTATATATGCACATGTTACATCTACTATAAAAGTAATTAAGAAATGATAAGCAAAATATCCATTTCGTTATTTTAAGATAACTTTCGCATTTCATACAACGCACATGATCACACTAAGAATGAGATAATCTAGCCTTAGCAACACTCCCAAAAGGTCTGCTAAAGTTTAAACTCGTTAGCAGGGTTTACTATCACAGAAGTATGATGTGGATCTCACATGCACAAATGATTTTATATGATATTTGGGTTTTTAGTTTTTAAAAAATAATTGAGCAACTTAATAGGTTTATATTAAAAATATAAAAAGACGTGGGATAATTTTAATCTATTGAAGTTCTTAAAACTGTGGAGACATGATAAGTTCCATAAAAAGAGTTAACAACATCTGACTGTGTTCACTGTCATAGATTCTCAAAGATATAGCTTTATTAAGGTTACTCAAAGGAGACATAGTTTTTAATAAGAACAATTAGTTTGAGCTTGATTTATTATTATCTGCCAAGTCAGTTAAATAAAATGTGTCACAAAACACAATATATATTAGCTTGAATGTTTGAGTCTGCCAATATATATCCAAAGTACTATCAATAATAGTTGTATCATCAAATATCAAATTTTAGGATTAAAACCTTATAGGTATGTTTGGATGAGGTATTTTAAGAGAGTAATTCATTTATGTGGAGAATTTGAAATTGTGAAAGAAAATGACATGTTTAGAAGAGGAAATTAAAAGAAAATTGAAATTGAGGAATTTTACGAAGTTATTTTAAATAACAAAAGTAGTAAAATTTGAAATTCCCTCCAAAAAAGAAGGAAATTGAAATTTCCCAAGTTATGAAATTGCTCATTGATTAGGACAAAAAAAAATCACAAAACCAAAAAGTTGACTCATATTGACCTTCGATTCAAGTCGACAACCAAGCCGAGTCTGGTCAAACAAAAGGTCGAAACGAGTAGATTCAGGTCAAAGGTTCAGACTAGTCGGCCAAGGCCGACGGTTGAGCTGGGTCAGTCCAAGTCGAAGGTTGAGTTAGGTTGGCCTAGGCCCTAGATCAAGCTGGGTCAACCCAGGCCCTAGATCGAGCTGGGTCAACCTAGACCCCAGGTCGAGCTAAGTCAACCCTGAACGAAGCTTGAGCAGAGTCAGTCCTGACTGAAGGTTGATCCAAATCGGCTCGACCGAGCCAAAGGTCGAGCCGAGTGTGTCCGTACCAAATGTTGAGTCGGGTCAGCCTAGATGGAAGGTTCAACCCAATCTACCCTAGTTGAAAATTGAGTTGAGTCAGCTCAAGCCAAATCATTTTACATCGACCAGGGTCAAATTGGTTCAAATCAGCCAAGGACAAATTAGTTCAAATCGACCCAGGTTGAACCACCTAAGGTTGAATGGACTTGAGTTGACTTGAACCAAAAGTCGAGACGAGTAATCTCGAATTGAAGGTCGAGTTAAGTTAAGTTAGACTCAAAGATAAAATTGAGATACCTTAAAAATAGAAAAAAACAATTGATTTATCTAAACAAGAAAATTGAAATTTAAGATATTTAAATTGCTTCATCCAAACTAATTATTTAAGAAATTTTAAGAAATAAAGAGAATTCAATTACTAAGTATTTCAATTTCTTGGAATTGTTGAAATCCTTCGTCCAAACACATCCACACACAAGGTACGGGTATAAATTAGAATTGGGTTGCAGTGAAAATGCAATCGTAGCACCAGAAAACAATCTTTCCAGATCAATTACCAGAGAAATTAGAAATTGCAAACCATGGAGACAAAAGCAAAATAACTACATCTAATTATTCTCTGTGTCAATCATCAAATATTCGTACACCAAAGAATGGCTGAATTTATCTGAACACAGACAAAGAATTTAAGATCAAAGATAATCAAGTAAAATATATACCCCAAGAAAATTCTACTAATACTTCATTTGCATGCCATAAAACTAACATGAATAAGCCATTAGGCAAGTAACAAGGAATTTCAATTATTTATACAAGATCATGAGTTCAAATCTCATTCTCATCTTAAAAAACTTACATTGGCCATCTTTTGCTAAAGGTTGAAAAGCGGTTTGGGCCTTTAGGCCACGGCACCAAATGAATTTCCCCCTTGATTGAAGCTATTCCCACTTGACTGAAAGTAAGAAACTGCAGCCCAAATCACACGCAGGACCAGAATTGCAGCAAATACAGTGCCTCCAAGAGTGCACATGACCTACGATTCATGGATGAATATTATCTATGCCGTTAGCTCCTACTTGATAATGCACTTTCTAATTACATAGAAAAGAAATTGTGCCAGGGAAATACTTCTTTTAAGGGAGCAAAATAGGAATGAAAAAAAGAAACGAACTTCTTCATAAACTAAAATTAGCTTATGTATAAACTAATTTTTAATAGTTCACTTATATAGTTTTTCTAAAGTCTTATTCTTAACTTGTGCAAAACTTATGGATAAACTCATTTCACCTTTAGTTTCTTATTTATCTCTCTTAGAAATGCTTATGGAGAAGTTTGTTCAAACATGTCCCAAATCATAAATATTATGTGCATACCCTTCACTGCTAACCTTCCTCACATATCTTTTATTTACACCAGAGGAAAGGAATTGATTCAATTCAAGCTGTGTTTATCACAGGAAAATACTGGGGAAGATGATTGGAAAGGGAAAGAGGTTTCAATTTCAATCAGCCTCAAATTCCTGATTAAGCCATACAGTAATGGGAAGTAATAATACCTCAAGCAGCGCTTTGACAACAGAAAGCGAAGCAAGTAGCAGAGTTCCATCAACAGCAAAAGAAACCTGAATTTACATGAAAACAAATAAGAGAAAGCATTCAAAAGATAAATTCCAAGTTTAATTTCAGCACAGGAGATTTCAGAAAAGAAGCCGGAATGTCTAGAAATCAAAAGAAAACTAGAACATCACATGTCTGGTTTAGCTTAAATTTTAGGGAATAATTGCATTCAGTGTTTTATTACAAGCCAAATTTTGACCCAAAATACACCCAATCTTGAAACTTTAAAGCACAAGGCAAGTTTAAATTACTAGAAGGACAAAACTTATATACACTTTTATAGATGTTTTTGGTATTGTTCTCCAATCTGCCTTAAAATTTGAACATCAGTAATTTCTGTAATAAAAGTTTCGATTAAATATCACTAGCATAAGTTATCATCAAGGTAAAAGATGCTAATTTTGAATAGAAAACAACACCAAAAACACCACCTAAGTAGCTAGTTGAACATACCCAAAATTTATCAGACTAACTAATTGAGAAGTGGGGGGAAGAAGGAAACCTGAAGCCACAACAGCTTGAAGTGTAATCAATCAATATTCAATTATACACATAAATTGGGGATACTCATAGTCACAAACTACCCTGATGAATTTGTTGATTTTTTTCCACAATTACCTTAAAATTCATTTCAACTGATATGTGTTACAAGACAGTAGTGTAAAATTCTGTAAGACTGTTTTACAGTGTCTTTACATGACCATTGAACTTAGAAAGTTTTCATGATCTCTATTACACTAACCAAGAACAATAAGTAACTAACATGGCAGCCATAATTTTTTTTTTTTTAAAAAAATCGATTTTTCCAAAGAAAGCAGAGAAGAAAAGGGGCACTCACAAGCTGGGGCGATATTACTGTGGGCAAAACAGAGCGAGAAGCTTTCTTGGCTCGCTTAGACACTTTCTTAAACATGCTCTGAAAGAATCTGATCAACAAATCCACACTACTTTCTGCATCCTCGTCGTCACTGTCATCATCAATTCCATCATACTCATCATAAAAATCCGCTTCATCCATCTCATGTGGCTCTCCCCCACCCGAACTGTTCAGCTTCAGAACCCACAAAAAAAAAAATGTGAAATACAATTGAGCCAGTATTCACATAAAATATATCAAATCATATCATGTATATGCTTATGTAATACATACCTTGCTATGACATTTGGTGGTTATGGGCTTTAGACTGCGGTTGAGGTAGAATCCGGAATAAAAGCGTTGGTAAGAGAAGGGAATGTTGTTTGCAGAGAAGCGACGAGGCTTGGAGGAGTGTGTGAGATTGATTAATGGTGGTGTAGTTGCAGCAGCTCCAGCCATTGGAGACAGAACATGGAGCTTTTTCTTTTCCTTGTTAATATTCTATTATTTTATTGTTATCGTTTGAGGAAGAAAGTGAACAACGACAACCTTAACCGCTGGTAATGCTTTTCATGCATTCTCGATGGACTTCTTCTCTCTACCTTGGGTTCTTTTGAGGGAATTACTTTCTGCACCCCGTATATATCTTCCTGCTGAAGGCTTTTACTTCCTGCACCACTACGATGTATTCGTGTACCCGCCCAAAATTTCAAAACAATATTTTATCCTTGGAAAAAATGACTTCAAACTTTTCAAAATTTTTGGAATAAGATTTTCATAATATAATTTTCAAAACAAGATTTCTAAAATAGAATTTTTAGAATGCATGAAATGCATTTTGAAATAAAGTTTTAGGAATAAGATTTTTGAAACAAATTTGCCAAAGATATATAATATATTTCAGAACGAGATTTTTGAAATATTCCTACATAAAATGTATTTCAGAAAAAAAATTCAAAATACTTGAAATATATTTAGGATAAAAATTTTGGAATGAGTTTTTTTTTTCTGTACTTTTTCTCTTCTATGATGGCAGTGGTGGAAGGTATTTGAGTTTTTTCTCATTATTTTGGAGGTCCAGTTAGTAATTCTGGGTTCAGGAAGCAATAACCAATACTAAAGGAGACACCCCTATGGAAAACAAATGGGCTTCAGTGTTAACCTAGCCCAGATTGGTGTGACAAGGAGAGGGCAACTAACTCCTGTACCCCATATTTTCTTCATACACTACCATATAAAACTATTATTTTGATATTAACATTTTTTCCCAGGCATAATTCAAAATATATTATAAATTTTATTGATTATACAGTTTCGAAATATAATAGGAGACAATATTTTTAAATAAAGATTCCAAATATAATAGACTATAATATTTATTGCTTCATTCTTCATGAAGATGAGGAGAAGTATAAGCCTCTAGGAGAAACAAAGAAGAGAGAAGAAGACTCTTGGATATAAATTTTTTTTGTCTAGTGTCGTTTTGAAGGTTTTGGAGAAAACCCCTTACCTTATATTTATTAAATCTATTTAATATACAATAAATTATTTAATGTTATATAAATAATCAACTTTTATATTAATGTAAAACTTTCCACTTGTAATATTTAAGGACATGCTAATTTTTGACAATAATTGTGTTGGGTGAAGGAAACTAGAGAATCTCAATGTGAATGACACTCCTTTCAACTAGTCAAAAGACAATACATAGACGATTCAAGCAAGTTGAAGAACTTTATTCAGATGCATGCATGGTCCTCTGCAGCAAAGTTGAAGAACTTGGCTAATTTTTGTGAAACAGAGAATTGACTTTCTTCTAGTGATCCTTCGTCTCCCTCATAATCATCATCACCATAATAAACTAAATGAATTCTGCAGTTATTAAGCTCCAACCCATTAACACGAGGAGGGTTTCGCATTTGCAAATGTAAGGTATACCTATCTTTCAACTGAAAGACTAACGGAGTTCGAGCACCAAATCTGCGCAAAAATATGTGGTCTTCATTTGTCCCAGGTACTCCTAGCAGGCGAAACGTTGTGCTAAATACCTCACTGCTCAAATTAAAGATTTTTCCTTGAACATCTTCTAACTGCAGTCTTTCCCTTTGGTTTTCAGGTATGTTCTTGAAAGAGAGAACACCGAAAAAAATAACACCTTTCAGCTCCCTATTTCTTCTCTTGGAAAACACTACCGGTTCTGCTGTAAACCAATCCGGGACCCTGCTTCCAGGCATAATCAAAATCTCTAATTTCTTAAGTACAACCTGGGACAAAACAAAACCTCTAATTTGTAAGTGAGAGATCATTAGATTTTATTTTATGTTCAAGAAGAAGGATGGAGGAAACATAGGAATGACCTTGGAAAATCTTCTCTTTACGGCAAGGGAGCATCCAATGCAACCACTCATGTACAACCTTCTTAAGGACTTCAAATGTTCAAGACCTGGGACATCGACCACCTTTTCACAATTTGTAAGGTTGAACTCTTCTAATCGCTCCAAGTTTGAAATATCATGTATGTACTGCACTGCAACACAGTTTTCCAGATTTAGCTCTTCAAGGCTAGAGGGAAGAGAAGGCAGAAACATGAGCTCTCTGCAATTTGATAACAAAAGTTTTTTAAGATAGGAGAGACTCATCATGTTCGCTGGAAGACTGCAAATGTTGTTGTGACCTAAACTTAAAGTTTCTAGTGATGACAGTTTTTCAAACTCATCTGGAATTTTTCCATATATTCCCCATCCATGAGCATTTAGCTTTTCCAGAAAGGTTAGATTGCAAAAAGAAGATAGGATTGCCTCTGAATTAGGTTGTTCTTGGATGTTAGGAATTATTGTCACTGTGGACATGTTTGTTCCAGCCCCATTATTATTAAGATAGGGCATTCTTTTCATGTCTAGTTCAACCAGGCTTCTGAGCATGCCAAAGCTATCTGGTAATCGTGTAACTTCTGTTTCCTTCATCATTAGCCATTGCAAAGATTTCAAATTTCCAATGGAGTTTGGAAGCCTTTGGAGCTGTTTGCACTTGTCTAACCTCAGTCCAATAAGATTTTCCAACATTCCTATTGATTCTGGCAATTCAGTAATGTTTGACTCATGCATGTCCAAAATGGTAAGAGCTGAGAGGCACCCAAATGATTCTGGTACAAACTTGAGAAGCTGAACTTTTCCCATCTCGAGCTTCTCTAGCATTTTCATGCCCACAAATATTTCATCTGGAAAATTGGAAACTTTTGTGCCATCTAACTTAAGTTCAACAATAGAAACTAATAATTCCATTGAGACAGGAAATTTGTCAAGAGAAGTACAGTCTCCAACAGACAGCTTCCTTAAATATGACAAAGAACCAATAGAAGCAGGCAATTCTTTGATTCCACTGCCATTCAAAAACAATTGAGTCATTGAAATTAGTTTCCCAGTAGAGTTAGGAATCACTGAGAGTGACTTACACCCCATCAAACTAAGCATCTCAAGTTTTTCCAAAGAACCAACTGAATCTGGCAATTCCTCCAATGCTGTATGGTTGAGTGATAATTCTTGCAGGGAGCAAAGTTTCCCAGTGCAGGTAGGTAACCTCTTCAGTGAGTGGCATCCATTTGCACTCAGCTTTTCAAGTTTTGTGAGATGGAAGATGGATTCGGGAAGCTCTGTTATAGAAGTGCTATCAAGAAGTAGTTGTTTTAAAGAAACCATGCAGCTCAAGTCTTTTGGTAATGCTTTCAGTTTCCAGCAGCCGGAAAGAACGAGGTCCTCGAGTTGTTTCAGCCCAGAGACTTCACCTGGTAGTTCTATGAGGTTATAGCAGAGGCGCAAGTTAAGATGAACTAAGGAATTTAGATTCCCCAGTGATTCATGAATCCTAGTTAAGTGAGAACATTCTTCCAAATTAAGTTTTTTAAGAGACAGATACCCAGATAAATCAGGAGTTGCTGTCAAACGGTGGCAACTGGAGAGGTTTAAAACCATCAAGTGCTCAGCCACCTGCCAAATCAATATCATCGTTGAAAAATATAACCTAGTAAGAATGCACCAAGTTCTAGAACTCATTGATGACAGTTTATTTTTTCACAATAGTGAGTTCATCAGGTAATAAGAAAGCAAACCTTGTTACTGCGTCCCTTCCACAAGGTTTCAATCAGACTTTCAGAGAGATCCATGACTGCAAGTTCTAATGGATTATAGCTAGAAGGCATATACCTTAATGGACACTGTTTCCATTGTAACCATTTGAGTTTTGGAGGAAGAAATCTAAATTGTCCTTCCAATCTGGAATAATTAATTTGAAGCATTCTTAAGGAAACCATTGGTTGAAAGTGCTTGGGCTGAAGGATAACCTCTTTTGCTCTCTCTTTTCTATCCTCTACGTACTTTTTATACCTCTCTTTAATATACTCGAATGCAGATTTGCAACTGGGCTTGCGTCGAAAATTTTCCCATGTAATTTCCTCTGCTGTACTATCTCTGGGAATGGACATTCTTCTCTTCACGCAATCTAGGACAATTCCTTGAACATTTCTCGTTCCCTACACGCACTGTTCGTTGTTAAGTTGTCAAGAAATGAAATGGAAAATCTATAATGAATTTAGTTAGAATATTTACCTTCATATTCTTCAACACAGTCAAGATTTCATCACGATCCCAGAGCCTGCTTCGTAGACCAGGATCAGTAAGGCTTTCACTACGAACAATTTGCCTTCCCATGTCTCTAACTTGATCATGCATCCACACTTTTCCATCACCAATGATCTTAATCAGACATCTTGCAGTGAGCACAGCCACTGCAATCTCTCCGCTAAAATCACATCCATTCAATATGTCAACCACATCATCTCTCTTCATTTCCATTTGCACAAACAAACAAGCCATGTCAAGGAATATACACTGTTCTTCTTCATCCAACGCATCAAAACTTATCTTCAGCACATCTTGAAGACATGCAGGACGAATCTGCTTCAGCTTCTCCAAAGCGTCTTTCCATTCCCTCTTGGTCCTTTTATCAAACAGATAAGACCCAAAAACTTCCAAAGCCAAAGGCAACCCTCCTGTCTTCTCCACAATTTGTTTTGAAACATCCAAAAAACCCTCTGCAGGTTCCTTTCTTCTGATTGCATGGAAGCAGAACAGTTCCATTGCTTCAGAGAATTCCAATTCCTTCACCTCATAATCAACATCAACATAACTCTCGTGCAAGATTTCTTTATCCCTTGTGGTTATCACGACACGACTTCCCTTGTAAAACCATTCCCTCTTACCCATCAAAAAGTTAAGCTGCTCCACATCGTCAACATCATCTAGGATCAACAAAACTCGATTCTCTTGCACTATTTTTTGTATAGCAGAAATGCCGTCGCTGATATCGTTTATCAGATCCTCTTTTCTCCCACAAAGATCACCACGGATTTTGTTTTGAAGAGAAACCAAACCGTGGTGTTTGGAGACCTGTGATCTGACATTTGGAATGAAACTCCGTCGCTCAAAATTATGAACAACAAGGTTGTTGAAGAGGCTCTTGGCTAACGTTGTCTTACCAACTCCACCCATTCCGTACAACCCCAAAACCCTTACGTCGCTGGATTTTAAGTCTAACAGGTTTTTCAACACTTCAACTCTATCTTCGAGACCTACTGTGAATGGAGCCACACTCAGTGGTGTGTTCCTCAGCTGCTTCATAAGATTTTGCACCAAAATCTGAATGAGTTCATCACTCTTGTCACTGTCAGTAAGCAAGAAATTTAAAAGCAAATGAGTGAATCACATTGTTCAAAACCACACAGGGTGGTCGAAAACAACACAAAAAAACAAAAGAAACAACACAACAAAGCTCAAAGACACGAAACATGCTCTCTTTGGTCAGAGAAAAGCTATCATTTTTCATCGTAAACTCTTATAACCATTATCTTTATACAGTCATAACTCAAATTATATTAAAAATATAACCCTTAGTCATGAAATTATTTAAACCAAACATCTATAAAAGTAAAACAATAATGTACACATTTACATTTTTTTTAACAAAATTTTAATTATATTATTTTATTTACTTTTAGTATAATTAGCCATTTCATTTTGAATGAAAGTTCAATTGGATGGTTTAAAAAACAGAATAATAAAACCCATTGAGAGACTTAAAACATAATGACTCTAATTATGCAATCTTTTAAAAGTGGATCTAATTAAACCATAAAAATAGAAAAGATTTCTGAAACAAGATAAACGAACCATACATCACATGACAGAGATTCTGTAAAATCATACATATATATGTAAATGATGTTCTTATACACATATATCTAGCAATATCATGTAATAAACTACAAGCAATTAACGAAGCACCATGCTGCATGCACCTTTTCTCATCCAAAACAAAACCAGCAAGTCCACCCACTTTCTTCATCGCATTCTTCCACTGCTCAACCCTCTCTTTCGGAAACCTCTCTGCATGCCGCAAGAACCAATCCTCGAAGGGACCCTCTTGCTTTCGCACGTGCGAAGGGTCCACCCAGTAGAAAACCGGGAGGATCAGCCTCCCAACGTCACAAATCTTTGCGAGCTCTTCCAGGCACCAGTGCGAGGACGCGTAATCGGAAGAGATAACGACGACGGCGGCGGCAGAGTCTTCCACGGCTTCTAGAAGCTTCTTCTGGATCTCGTCGCGGCGCTCCAACCCATCTTCTTTTCGGAAGACGCGAACGCCACGCCCGTGGAGAGCGTGGTAAAGGCGCATGGTGAAGGTGTGGCCCGTGTCGGTGCCCCGGAAGCTGAGAAAGACGTCCCAGCGGAGCCGGTAAGAGGAGACGGTGACGTCACTTTCCGGCGGCATTGGATCGGAGAGTGAAGACGGTGAAGAGTCAAAGCTGAGGTTGTGGTTGAAGTAAAGTGAGTTTTGGTGAGTTGAGTTGAATGGTGGAGAATGAAGAAGGGTGAAAGAGGAGTGGGTCCTGCATGCACATGTTTTCTCGTTCTACGTAAACAAGTTTTCACTCTGCAAATTTAAAAGGAAAATGATATGTTTTTTTGTCAAAAATAATTTTCCAATTTAAAATTAAGTGAGACAAGGAAAAATTATAAATAATTCAAATTTATTTATTTTAATTTTTTAAGATCTAGTATAAATAAGAATATTATTTTTATAATTTAGGTGTATGACGTTATCAATTTGACTTTTAGTTTAGGAAGGAAGTTTTGTAAATAGGGCAATGGTTCAGAAACTAAATCTCAAACTAACAAGTATTTAAGTTTTTAAATTTAAGATAAAGTGATTACTAAATAATATATATATATATATATATATATATATAAGAACTATTACAATATCTTATTTTATATTAGTTAAATATTATTATTGTACTTTTTATTTACTTTTATTAGTTAAATATATATGTTTACTTTTCATTTAATGATTTGTTGTTTAGAATGATTAAAAGTGATATATATATATATATATATATATATATATATATATATATATATATATATATATAAATATATATATA
>Ga0214543_1009236_pt1 | contig 15514 bp, 5 predicted proteins | sample CNSS2metaG_FD_160094 | JGI IMG/M metagenome (GOLD analysis project Ga0214543, IMG submission 160094) | Root nodule microbial communities from cowpea collected in UCLA plant growth center, Los Angeles, California, USA - CNSS2 | ecosystem: Host-associated > Plants > Roots > Nodule | place: USA... | reverse complement strand
GGAACTATTTTAGAATCAAAGTTTATCTTATTATCTAGTATATTAGAATAATGGTTTAATTGTAGGGTTAATTTTTTTTTTCAAGGTTAAACAACTATAAATATACTAGTTTAAACTTATTGTGTAAATGGACTCTTTTAAATATTTTAATATTATTTAACTTTATCACACTTATACATAGTGATGCAATCATTTAAGCATTTTTTATTAATACAAGGAATAAAATATGTATGACACAAAAGATATGTGAATCCAAATATAAGTTTAATAGTTGTACAATATAGTACAGAGTGGTTATGGAATATTATATAAACATACAGTAAAGTCTCTTAAGACAAAATAGAATTAATTCATACATCGTGTTAGTAAAATTCATTAGACACGTCCAAAAATTAATTAAAGAAGACGAAGTTGACACTTAGATGATTCCACTCGACTCAATAGAATCAAAATTAAATGAACATAGAATTTACAAATTATATATATATATATAAAAGAAAAATCATACATAATATTAATTAATAATTAACTTGTTGTTACTGTTCCCTAAGATCTTTAAAATAATGAGAGCACTTGCCATTTAGAACTTCTATAAACAACACAGGTACAGGTAGATTCTCTCACGTTTGAAATGTTATTTAATATATATATATATATATATATATATATATATATATATATTTGCATTTCATTTAATAAATTTTACTCATGATTACTTTGATAAAGTTTAACTAACAATCAAATTTAGTAAATGGTGTTTTGTTGTTTCTTTCATATACATATCACACATAGATAATGAAAACTTTACTGGTATTGGTTTTATCATGTTCTATAAGACATGTACACAATTTTTTTCTTTATTTGGTTTACTTTGTTATGTTGGATTTGAAATTACCCTTTATTTTTTCGGTAAATTTTAAAATATATTTAAGATAGTTTGTTTTCAAACGTGGTATAAATATAATAAATTTATATATATATATATATATATATATATATATATATATATATATATATAATTTATAAAAAATAATATAATATAATAGAAAAGATAAAATATAATTAATGAAAACTTAATAAAATATTTATTTTTTATTTTAATACAATAAATATTTATAATATATTTAATGTACAATACATCATTCACAATTTTTTTTTTCAAAACTTTTTATTCATCTCTTCAAATTTCTTAAACAGCATCATAATTCTATCTTTATTCTGTTAAATTGATCCACTCAGTTTCACACATGCTCTCCAATTATAATATAATTTTCATAATTGATATATATTTAATGAAATTTTCTCTCTTATTTAATTACTTAATTGAAGAAGACTTTTATTTTCAAAATTAGTACTCAAAAGAACGGTTAGCCACAGAAATATTAATCAATAAATGAATTTTCTTACATTTTTTTAATTTTGTTTATTTTTTTTATTTAAGTCAACTCCTTTAAATTATGTGGAAACTAGAGCAAGTTATGAAATAAAAACCATTTATTATGTACGCCTATATCTACCCAATTCATAAAAATTGTAGGCAAAACACAATCAAATTTAAATAAGATGGATTGATCAATTTACCTAACTCTAGTTACCAGCTAGCATTATTCTATAAAATTGTTTTTTAATCTGTAAAAATTTCTTGAGGGTTTCCCAACTAAATCAAATGCCTGTATAATTTACTTCACTTATATTCATGGTATTGATCCAGTTCATAAATAATACCTTCTCGTTTAGTATATTAAAATACATTTATTCATATTTTTATGATTTTTAAATTTAAATTTTAAAAAGTATATGAGTAGAGATGTACAAATGCCTATGATTACAAAAAATTAAAATCATTAATATAATAAAATGATTTTTCATTTCCACCTAGATTAACATACTCTACTACCTTGTATAAAATACCCATATAACTAAATATAAATCATTTTCACCTAGATAAGTTATTATAAATTATAAAATTATATAGTTAAAGTAGTTAAATATATTTTTATCCATTGATTTTAAGTAAAAATTTGAATTACTCTATCTTTAAAGTTTTGGATTAATTCAGTCCAACATTTTAAAAAATTGTAAATTTAGTCATTTTAACTAAATTTTGTTAAATTTATTTAACATTTCAAACGCGTTTTATGATAGAATTTGAGTTTTTCAACTAATATTGAAATAAAAATGTGTCAAACGGTATAAATAACTCAAATTCTATCATGAAACACGTTTGAAACGTCAAATAAACTTAACAAAATTTTGTTAAAATGACTAAATTCAGACATTTCTGAAGTTAGAGAACTAAAGTGGATCAAAATTTCGAAGATGGACTAATTTTAATTTTCACCGAAAGGTAAAAAACCAAAAATATATTAAACACAAAATAAAATCCATCAAATTTTACCCTTTAAAAAAAAAAAACTGATAACAAATTTACATTAACTTTCATCTTCATGTATTTTCCATACAAATTAATGTATATATGGTATTTAGATTTATATGTGTGTGTGTTTCATTTAAAATTTTACCCTTTATTTGGAGATGCTACCCTATGGGAAAGCATTAACTTTTGATCGAAAGAATGAGTCGTAGGGATGAAGAGTCACGTGAAGGTGCCTTATTCTTGTGAGAACAATGACCAAGATGTAGAGGAAAACTAAAGTGCAAGGACACCATAGATTCTTTTGTGGCACCAATGCAAACATTTGTAGCTGGGCAAGGTCCAATAATGTGTGGTTAGTAGGTGCTTCTTAGGGTTCCGAAGCTACATGCAGAGGACCATGTTGTCTTTGTCTCAGTGGGTTACAAGATATTTCAGTCATGTTCAATGTTCCAATCCCATTTCCTATCTCCTAAGAAAGCTTTTTTTTTTTTTTCAGTTCCACAATGTTAAAGTGATAAAGTCAATAATAGCATTTCAGGAAATATTTTAAGGTAGTCACTAAAGATAGGTATAATAAATGGTGGGTCCTAAACCTAACATCACCTCCTACAAAAGGACGGCTAAGAATCTGCCTAACCTAAAAACATGTAGGTTAAGATTAACTTAACCAAATAGCATGTGAATCTAGCAACAATTAAGTTGGTTGATCATAAATTTTGGTACTTTAAATTAAGTTGAGTATTAAATTCTTTTATCATTTTAAATAAGGTTGTATTTTTTTAATCAATATAAAATTGATATTACTATAAAACTAGCGAACACACAGACGTGGTAGTGTTTTTATGTTCGCATTTTCTTAATTTTCATAAAAATTTGAGTTAAGATGAATAAGAAATATATAATTAAATGTAAAATTTGAAAAAAAAAATGTATACAGAAGAAATTTTAAACATAACGGTTAAAGACAAAAGAGGTTTTAAAATAATAATTAATTTTAAAAATAATAATTAAAGGTAAAACAAAAGTATTGAAATGTAGATACAAAAGAGGATATCTCTTTATATATTGTTATAAATAATAAGTGTGTTTTTTATTAAAAATATGTTGAATAGTTTGCACCAATAAAGAAAATGTCCACATTTTCATTATTTACAACAATGGCTAAAGAATTATTTTCGTCACCCACCATTGTACCGTTCTTATTGTTCAACATGTTTTCAATAAAAAAAAATAAAAGTCAATTGTCATTTTATATTAAGTGTAATATCATTTTTATATCAATCACAAAATCTTATATATCTCGCATGTGAAAATGAAAAAACAAAATGACATAATAATATAACAACCACATTATTCGGTTAACATATAAATTAAATATCATAAACTCAATTAGAGAATATAAAACAATTTAGTACTTAAATTAGATCAATAAAGCTTAATAAAAACTCAATTAAAGAAATTCAAATTTATTAGGAACTTAAAACTTAATTAATCTATTTAAAAAAAAATAGAACTTCGAAAGGAATTATAGTGTCATATAAAAATGTGTTTGGATGTCAATTTATCTATGTCTCTTTTTTTTTTTCATTTTCTCCTCATGCCTCCTTCCTTTCTCTTTGCAAGTATACTTTTTAAGTGATGACCTACACGTCTACACTTCAGCTAGTAATAAAAACTTGGATATTTCACTTCTTTTGATAAAGAATATTGCACATTAGATTGAAATCAAAAGTTCAAAATACTTGGGATGCTTTTTGGATTTTAATCTTTGGCTCTTAAATGCTATTTGGTAGGAATAATGATATTTTGACCTATTTTTTTTAATTCACTTTTAATTTACCATTCCAATTATTCTTATGTCATCACATTACACCATTAAAAAAATAAAAAAATTAGAATAGATAAGTGAAGAATGATTGAAATAGTAAATTAAAAGTGGGTCAAAATATAATTATCCATTTTCTAGCAACACAATTCAATAAAATAGTGCTAATTGTTTAATTCAATTTAAGACATTTTTATATTCATTTTAAAACTAAAAGAAAAACATTCATATACGGTTACGGAAATACTTTTTATATCAATTAATTAGTTGTACTCGTGTTGGTTTTATTATCAATATAAAGTCAGATAACATAAAATATGAATTTCATATATTAATTTCAAGTAATTAACATAATAAGTTTTACTTACTATTTTTCATTCTTGATATAAGTAAAAATGCACGTTATAAATTTTTGTATAATCTTATTTTACATTTCGTTAAACATCTTTCTCATATTATTCATAACTTCAAACTTATCATCATATATACCAACTTTTTATGGTATCATATACAAATCACTTTGTGGTTGGATTTGAAGATTGATTCGGAATAGTGAATTTGAAAGGAAAAAGAAGTAAAGTTAGGATTGTTTGGATTAAGAGAAAGATTATGTGATATGAGTATATTTAAGATGAAAATTTATAAAAGTTTTTGTATGATGTATGGATATGAAAGATTAAAAAAAATGTTTTAATGAATAATATTAGTTGATTACAACTTTACCCCTGAGAATAAATGTAACTAGTGAGAATTATGTTAAGATGAAAATGAGGTTGTTATTTAAAGAAGTTAAAGTTGAAAAAAGTAAATTAATATTCTAAAGTATTTGTACGATTAAATTTCAAATACATTATTATTAATAATATTACTATTATTATTATAATTTTTAATCATATAAAAAGTATTACGAGGTAGGAAGAGGAGAATGGATTCCTAAATAGGTGAGAATCAATTCTCCTCCATTTGAACCATATCACCACCATCACAAACCTAAGCTGCAAAATCACACACTAAGCACCACCACCATAGGACCAAGGACAAAGTCACCACCATCACTCTCAAGGAAAGGCGAACACGACACCATGATGACCTTCGTGGACCACCAAAAGTAGCATCAATGTAGACACAGGAACACACTTTCATACTGCTGAATCGATTATGGGATGCAGTGTGAAGGACCAAAATCGATTTTCTTGTTTTTGATGAGAGAGGGTTGTGTATTTTTGAATGTTTCACATGAGAGAATTGATTTTCTTGTTCCATAATCAATTCCCACACTTAATCTTCATCACTTCTCTCTTTCTAAATCTATCTCCAAACCAAACTGAACCACAGAACCCAAGCCTCCATCACTAACCTCCATAAAGAAGTAATTTTGGGGGTGGTGACGTGACTTTCCCTTTGGTTCTCCTCACTTCAACGAGTGCTCTCTTATGAGGCTTACCCGAAATCAATGCTCTTAAATCGCTGCAAATTCGTCAAACCAAAAAAGACAAACACTCGATTTTTCATATGTGTGAACAATACTAACCCGGATCCAAACAACACATAAGACTTGTATTGGAATGTGTCACGGTTATTTCAATGTTCAAAACTAATGGTGCCAATGTTTGCATTTCTTTATAGTTTGTCAAAAGAAAAACATCATGTTGGTTAGAGATGAAATGAAATGAAGGATAAAGAAAAAAAAAATGAGGGAAAAGGAAATATAATAATAGGAAATTGTTATTAAAGTCAAAGTTGGACTCAAGAGAGTCCACATTAAGGGAATCGTTAAGAAATGTTATTGAAGTAGTGATGGTAGAGAAAGATGGGAAGAATGAGTGTTGTCTATGATAAAGGCCAAGAAGAAAATGAAGTGAGTTTATAAAAGAGGATACAAAAGTGAGTGAGTGTGAAATGAATATATATTTTTTTTGTTAAGACATAAATGTTTATTCAAGATTATTAGAAAGTCAAAGTTTGAAGGTTGACCTAAAAAATCACAAATGACTTTGATAGTTATAACTAGTACTAAGTTTTGATCAATCTAATGATTTTAGTAAGTATAAATCATATAATGTTTCTCAAGCTTGCACGGCCAAAAGTAGACATTGTTTAATAAGTCACCAGAGACATAAAAGCTCAAAGACAAAATAGATGCATATGCTTAAAATGTTAGACAAATAGAAGTATAAATTATTCTTAAAAAGTGATAGACACAGAAGATATCAGACACATAGAAGCTCAAAGAAAGAACAAACATATATGTTTAAAGCTCTAAACAAGGAGAACAATAGACAAGTTATGAAGATGCGACAAATGTTAAACACCTATGTCAAGACTAAATGATTGTGCAATCAATGAATGCCCTCCTAAGCATATATCCTCAGACGCGTGAAAGAACATATAATGAGAACCAAAGTTTAATGTTTTTCAAAGTAGATCGTAACATTCACAAAACTTACTCTTGAACATTATTTCTGGATAAAGACAAATATATTTTATAAAACACTAATGCAAAAGAAAATGTTTTGCAATCATGAAGTTTCAAATTCTCACATAAAGTAAAGAATAACTCATGACACTTATTATTGGAGTAGGAAAACCTCTCTATCTATCTATCTATCCTTCTATCTCTCTCTCTCTCTCTCTTTCTCTCTCTCTCTATATATATATATACTATATTACATTGGTGCAACTTTTATCAAATGATATGTCTTCTCTTATAATAATAAAACATGGAATTGCCGACAAACAAAATATGTCAATAATAGCAAAATTTCATTGACAAAATTAAATTTGCAACGAAAAAACAATAGCAAAAAATTTGTCAATAAAATGTTTGTCAGTCAATTTTATCGACAACTAGGAGAAATCTATTAGTATTCATTGATAACATATGTCCATCAATAATTATCGAAGACCATATATTTGGTTCTTCTTCTCGACAATTTGGTTCTTCTTCTTTTTCTTTCTTCTCACTTATCTCCAATGGATTTAACAAAACATATTTCATTGGATGTGGTGGACAATTTGATGCACATTTTACCAACGGACCGCTAGAAAATTCAATTATCAACAAATTTGACTAATGATTATCACAAAATGGTCAAAGTCCAAAATAAATGACAAAAATTTTGGCATCTATTTTACAAAACAACTTTACAGACGAATCAATTAATAATGAAATTTACCAATGATTATTACCACAAAATGGTCAAAACTCAAAACAAATGACAAAAACTTTGACATTCATTTAACCAATAAAATTTATTAACAAATTTAACCATGTTAAGAAACAAATGACAAAACTTTTACGAATATTACAATAATGATACAAACTACTAAAAGGTTATTTAATAAGTATATAGCTAATGAAATTAAACCAATAAAATACGAAAAAAATAGTTAAAATAATTTAGCAATCATAATATCTTATAGTAGAGCACACACTTTGCTCCTCAAAAGAGAACAATTGTGACATGTAGAGAAATTAGTGCCTTATCCATTGGGTCCATTATCAACTACCATTCTCTCAACTCCAACTTTCAACTATAAAGATTAATTGTTTTTCTATCATTTCAAACTTTACTTATTGGGTTAATAATTTGGTCCAACCTTTTGCTAACCTATGTCTAAGTTAGGTGGGCATGTATCCAATAGAAATTAAGAGTTAAACCAAACTCCTACACATAACCAAACTATGTTCCCACTCAATTATCAATTAATATTCTTCAATATATATCCATTACGAAATAGTTTAAAATTTAGTACCAAAAGTTACTCTTTTTATTCCATTATATGCCGAAAATTTATCCAACCAAAAACAGACACCTGTTATTACAAAACATAACATAAATCAATTCTCGGAGAAAACAGATACAATATTTATCTTGGTATGATGTAATCGCACCGGACAATTTCATTTCTTCAGTTTCCGACAAAATAATGTTATAATACGTTGTTTTATGCCACTGACCAGAAACAAAGTGGAACAATTTTATTGGACGTTATACAAAAATGGATGAGGTGACGCGGTTTCTAGAACCGATTTACGAGAAATAAAAGAGTGGTTCTTTTAAGAGCATGTCTTTTCTTGTGCTTGTTTGAGGATGCTTTTTTTTTTTTTTTTTTTTTTTTTTTTTTTTTTATCTTTAATTTATAGTGCATGTGAGGATATTGATTGCTATTTAGAACTTTTTCATTTATTAATTATTTTCACTTTTATCTTGTGATATCACTTAGATTGAATTACATTACACTTTGTATTTTAGTTGACGGAGATATTTTGATTTTGGTTCATGTTTTTTAGTCTCTTAGTTTCTTTTTTAAATTTTATTATTGTTTTTGCGTCGTAGGTATTGGTGAAAACTTTATTGCATATTATATCATCTTATATCTTGAAAACGAGAAAAGACTAAAATAATACATTTATAGTAATTCAAAATAAAAAGTAACATGCTTATGTGAGTATGATACAAATAATATATTCACAGCACAATCTCTTTATTTTTATACAATAGATGACAAATGAATCTTGTTCGTTTAAATATCTTTTGGATATTTTACAAGTCCATATTAATATAATTATATTTTTAGCAAGCTGAATAAATTAATTAGTAATATTAATCTGTTAATATATATATATATATAAGTCTAAAAAGTTATAAATATATGTCATTGGAAGTATAATAATCCTATATTGTTTTCACTCACAAATCAACCAACTTCTGAGATTGCTCGATAAATCTTGGAAGAATAAATATAATTAAAATTCATTCTAATTTGAAAAAAAAAATGTATTGATTAAGTATGATTATGAGTATAGATAATTCTTAATTTTTTAAATCGGACATGCTTAATATATGTACATATTCACTGTTTTTCCTTGTAAATCAATATGTTTTGCTCTTTTTTTTTTTTTATAATTGCTTGACATTTATGCAGATTGTTATTTGACGTTCTTATTTCATATTTTAATTTATCTGTTGATGTTTAATATTATAAAAAAGAAACTATGTATTTGTTTTACATTAAATACTCAATAATATCATTATTTTTGTTTTTGTAATTTTTATTTTAAATAAAAACTTATTTAGTTAATATTTGGAATAATAATTGAGTGGTTGAACATACTCGATTCTTGATAAAGTTTTAAAGTGGAGGTGGAATGGGGGTGATCAAAGTCACTTATCATCCCTACCAACAATCAATATTTGATACTTATAACTAATAATTCAATTAGATTCATGAACAAGAATTTAATAAAAAAACGACTTCAATTGACTATTGTAACTTTTGGATAATGATAAGCATCATTAAATTTGAGTGATATGAAAAAAATGTGTTAATACTTAAAATGATTGATTTAGTCATTTTTAAACAAGTGATTAGGACGCTAAACAAATACATTTAAGGTATCCAACAATAATAATTAATCTTCAAAAAAATTAAGTACAAAAATGTTTGAATATGGGATAGAATTTTTGTTTTTGTTTTGAGCTAAATTGCCCTAAATAGAGAAGTAATGGTTAGTTGTTGGAGGGGTATTGTTGATATTAATCAAATTTATCTATTAATTTCGTTGGATAAATATCCGTCTCGTACCCATATCTATATTCATGCGGGTATTCATTATGCGAATACCCATATATTTTTTAAAAATTCACAAATATTCACTGGTATACGCTTGTATTTACAAAAGATAAATTTAATATTTAAGAACATATTTTAATCATAAATTCAAATAAAAATACAATGCATAACATTCATAAATTTTAAACAAATTGCAAATAACCCATTTAAATGATGTTGAATGACAATTTATTAAGAAATGAAGATTTTTTAAAATCAATTTATAAAAAATAACCCATTCAAAATCGAGTCCAGATTCTCTATTGATTTTTTGGGCACTGTCTTCTGCTGAACATTAAAAATACATTGTAGTGGTACTTTAAATATCTTTTTAATATATTTTAAAACATCAAAATTAGTGATATTCAATGTATCATAGAGGCACACTAGAGGAGTAACACAGAAAAACTCAGCACAGAATTCAAATCCTTCAAAATCAATGTGTTAATATTTTAATCATGTTTTCTAATTTTATTTTTAAGTTAAATTAGAGTTTAGTGGATACGAGTATCCACGGATACGGATACTATGATACTCGTACCCGTTAATATGCGAGTATAAAAAAATACTCATACCTGTTATCCTTAGATATCCATTTACAATATTCATTCTCTACCCGTTACGAGTTTTTATTGCGAATACCCGCAAGATACAAATTTTTTAATATTCCTACTCCCGTTCTTATAAATATGATATTTTTATTTGTAGTCTTTATAAAATATTATAGATTAGCTTTAGTATTTTTAAATATTTTATCTTTATTTTTAATATGTAGAAACTTTTATCCTTATAACTATATTACTTTTCTATTCTGGTTTCTGACTATATTTGATTTTAATCTTTAAAAATCTGTTACTTTTGGTTTTAGTCCTAATAATATTATTTTCACACGTAACACTTCTAATAATAACGTTAGTATTTACTGATTTCATAATTTTAATAATGTGACCAGCAATAACTTTACCCTTAAATGTAAGGTAAAATGGCAAAAATAATAACACAATCAAAAACGATAATTTTGACAGGATCAAAGTCAAAAATTATGAGATACCATCATTTTACTCTATCAAATAATACATTGATATTTTTTTCTTAGCTTGCACTTGTAGTATCTACTAAATTTTCCCCTGTTAATTTCACACAACCCTAGACGTTACAGCTGCCATAAACAGAAGAGAAAAAAAGCAATTGGCTCACTAATGTCTTTTGGCAAAACGCTCTTTTAGTAGAATAATTTTTTCTGGAACAGGACCAAACTAGACTGAAAAGATGCTCTGAAATCGAAACAGGAAATTTAACGAAGAAAACAAAGTCTGTGTGATGATGTCCTTATTGTAGCAATCAAAGACATTCTATGTATTCAATTAGAATATGTATAATGAATTTGTTCCATGCAAGTGCTTGCTGTACTTTTGAAGGATACATGGTTGACAACTGTTAATTGAAAAATCAATAATTTCTTTTTTCTGTTCATTTTATAAGTATGAGATCTCTACGTATAAAAGATACAAGATATATATTTAACATAATTTTGACTTCAAATGTAAATACTAGTATTTGACCTAATCTAAGAAAAATCAAATATAACGTTTTTCAATAAATTGGTCCCCATCGAACATTATCGCTTGCATGAGCCAAACTTCAGCATTGGGAAGCGTGAGAGAATATTAACAATGGCAGAAGCTTGCTTTTGAAATTGTTCGAGGGATTTGATTATTGTATTCGTTGGTATAATAAAAAGAAATTTAGTGCAATCTATCATGGAAATTGAACCCTAATTTGTGAGTGGTAATTCAGGTTATTGGCCACCGGTACCATGCACACTCAAATTCTACACTCTAGTTTTCTAATAGTTTTAACTTTGATTAATATGTAATTTAATTTTACAAAATTAATTTGATATTTATACTTATTTTATATATTATAAATTTGTCTTATTTTTTAGTTAATACAAAATTTTTAATACATTTTTTATATTAAAACATTTATATCTCAAATATATGATTAGACATTAATAAATAGTAGTGACACGATCAATATAGTAGTACAAAAATATTGTTAGGATCAATTTCAAGTTATTTTGATATTCTCTTAAGAAAGAAGTAAGCTTTAAACTCAACTTAAACTTATAAAAATGGTTTTTTTATATCAACACCAAAAATATGTATACAAGTAACACTTGGGATATTTTAACTCATATAGACAAATAATAATTTTAAAACAAAAAATAGTTACTTACTATAATAACCAATTTAAATTCACTAATTTAGATACCAATTTACAAAATTAAAAATTATTGATTACTAAAATAGTCATTATTATAAATAAAAAATTATAATTGGTCACTAAATTTGTCACTAATTAATTATAGACCAATTTAGAAACTAAGTCATTTTAGTAGTCAAAACCATGATTCCTAATTTTAAAGACTAATTTAGTGAACAATTATAACTTTTTATTCATAATAATAACTATTTTAGTAATCAATAATTTTTTATTTTATAGATTAATATATAAATTAGTTACTATAATTACTAATCATTATTGGCCCCTAAAATTAGTTATTATTTATAAATTTTCTTCAATTGATTGTTCTAACAATTTTTTACTTACTCATTTCATCACATTGTGATAATTTTTTATAGTTCAGTCTTAACCAATCTATTGAACTTCTATTTAATTACATACACTTATATACTATAAATTTATTTATAGATTACTTTGGTAGTTTAAGTAAAATAATGAAAAGGAAAGCACTACATGGTGACAAACTCATGCATGTGAGTATATAAGAAAATCCAACTACTTAGACTCTATCAACTCCTCCATCAACCTTTTGGGATTAACATCAAAAGTTATCATCATTGGCAAATAGGGTTTAATTTGTGGTGATAAAATACCAAAGCTACTTTTTACCTTAGACCCTTTAGAAAAAAAGAAAAAAAAAAAAGAGTGAGAAGACCAATAATTTATGAACAAATTTAGATAGGGACCCCATTGCATTAATAAGTGTCTAGCTAGTAAGAACTCAAATCCTTATCTTAACTGCAACGGATTGTTGGACCACCTCCTATTTTGTGCTTTAATGCATAAAGTTGCAATCGATATTTATAAGGCATGCAACAATATGGTCACATCAAATGTAACAACTTCAAAGGTGTTTGTTTTTCATTGGATGTTTTTTTCAAAATTCATAGTCAATAATAAGGTAGATCTCATGATGCTGCACATCAAAATTAACTCTTCCTTTCAACTCTTTTTAGCACAAACTCACCTATCACGGGTAATTCTTCTTCAGATTCCCCTACCATGTTCTTTTCTCTTATGCCATTTGAAAAAAAAAAAAATAGATACCCTAGAATAACCTAATTAGTACATGAGTTTGTTGTTTTATCTTGTTATAACATTTGCCCTAGAAATGTAATAACCTAAATGCTTTAAAGGGTATATTAGTAGTTTAGTTAAAGTTTAATTAGTCAAATGATAATCACTTTCGTTCAAATGTGTCAGTTTGGTACCTATTTCTAAAAACGTGTCAATCGAGTTTCAACTTTTGAAAAAGTATTTCAATTAAGTCTCTTCCAAAAAAAAATTATTAATGCCGTTAACTTTATTCATGACTTTTATCACTAAATTTTAATATAAATATCAATACTTAATTTTATAAGTCATTTAAATATCAATATCGTTAATGACATTAATAGTTTTTGTCTGAAAAAAACCTACTTGAGTCATTTTTTTTCAAAAGTTGGGACTCCGTTGACATCTTAAAAACGGATATTAAATTGATACATCTAAACGAAAGTGGGTACCATCCAACTTAAATATTTAGTTAACTAGGTTTGGGTTTGATATTTATCCAAAGTAGGTACCTATATAAAAATTTTTGTGTGACTTTTAGTAGAAAGATGAGTCAAATGAAAAAGGTTAGTAGTAACACACTATTTTGACAGAAGATAATACTGACTTTGGATATTGGATCGATGTTTTTTTATTAATTTGGATTGCTTTAGGTTAAAAAGAAAAAATATATATATAAATCAGATCAATCTATTAAAAACAAAAAACAAGTCATTCGTATTAATTAGATTTATATATCTGAACAAAATTTAATTTATTATTTCCTTATCTTGTGCTAACTTCTTATTTTGAAGGCTTAAAGTCTCATTCTTTTTCGTCAATTGCATAAACATGTGATCACTGGTTTGATGACATTGTTGTTCTATTTTTCTTAGAACTCATCATTACCCATCTCATTCTTCCACCATTTGTGTTTCTCATCGAATATTCTTTTGGGGACCATAAAGAAACATCGAAACTTGATTCAAATCTCACGCAATATATTTCACTAATGTTATTTATTTTAGTTCTTCAATTAAAATTTTTTACTTTATTATCAATTAAAAGTGAGTACAAAAAGAAAATTAGTGATGAAATAGTAAATTATAAATTAGTAATTATCTCACATTGATTTACCTAGAACACTCACATCCATTTCTTATGCATCATGCTGCACCACAACCTCTTCTTCTACAACGATCATAAAGAAACAAAAATACACCTCAAATTCCTCCAATTGAAAAAGTCTAATGAGAACCAAAATAAAAAGGAGAAAAACCAAATTTGTCACCATCACCAACTTGTTTCTTTCTCACCTCTTGCAGCCATGATTGAAGACCATTTGTTTTATGTTATGTTTGAGTACTTATTCTTTTCTAGAATTTGGTGTAGTCCTTCATCTTGATCATTAATTAATAAATATATTTCTATATCTATAAGTATTTATTTATTTTTAATTAAGTTAGTCTATGTGAATTAATTTCTTTTTACTTTCTTATTGACAAAGCTTGATTTGTGCTGTGCCAATTGATTGATTGGATTTTTTAGTCATATAAGCATTTAGGAAAGAACAAGAACGTAACAATTTTAAAGTTTATTGAATCTATTATTTTAATTGTTATTGGTTTGTTATCAGACTACTCATTAATACAATGGTCTAAACATTTGAAATGTATATACCTCAACGTAAATAATAAATTAGAAATCTTACATTAATTACAAATACGATCAATTTAAAGTATATAACTAAATACATACCTTATTTTAAAAATTTGTTTTGTAGAGTTAAATAAATCTTAAATCTAATTCTTAACGTTATATACTAAAAGTAATATATTAATTAAATTAAAAAGTGTTATCTTCAAAGATACGTTGAGTTGCGTTGGATTTGCTTCAGAATCGAAATCCATAGCACAACTTAATCTACTAATTCAAACTTTATCCAATTTTTCTTCTTCTTAATTTATTACAAGATAACCATTAATTAACAATTAGTAATTTTTTTATAGTAACATTTTTTTTCTTTAAACCTATTTGATACCAATATTTGTATTTAGTATTCTTGTAATGGGTGGTAATTAAAATAATTTATTTAAGTAAAAAATTTCAAATTCAATAAATTTGAATTACCTTATTCAAATAAAGTATTATTAAGTATTTTAAAATAAAATACAAAAACCAGATTTGAAATTATAAAAACTCTATCTGAAACTCTTTCTTTCGTAATTGAATATCTCCCACCCACTGTATCAAATTTCTTTATGTCATTTATTCACGTTGTAAATATATATATATATATATATATATATATATATATATATATATATATATATATATATATATATATATATATCAAA
>Ga0214543_1009233_pt1 | contig 15515 bp, 11 predicted proteins | sample CNSS2metaG_FD_160094 | JGI IMG/M metagenome (GOLD analysis project Ga0214543, IMG submission 160094) | Root nodule microbial communities from cowpea collected in UCLA plant growth center, Los Angeles, California, USA - CNSS2 | ecosystem: Host-associated > Plants > Roots > Nodule | place: USA... | reverse complement strand
CTGTGCTATATGTCCTTTTTTGGCAAGCACAAAAGTACTATGGTTTGTAATAGTCAACCCTTAAAGTAGACATTTGTTTCTACATTGAGTGTAACATGCAACTACTAAAGAAAGGGCAAAACAAAATAATTTAATTGTTTTGAATTTTAGAAATGAAAATAAATTCAAAGAAATTAAATTTAAATTAAAAAACTTCTAAGAGAGTTCAAACTGAAATGGGTTTTAATGTTTACATGGTTACTATATTATTCGAATAAGTTATAGATTACTAAAAAACAATTAAAATAAATTTTGCAACAAATATTAAAATAATTTTTGTAAAGAAATTAATAAAAGTTTATGCAAATTATATTCAGTTAGTATTTCCAAATATTAGTACTGCAAAATATAAAATTGACTTCTTTATTATTACTTCTGACCTTTTTTTACGAAAATCAATCAAATCTTTTAAGATATTTGAATTCTCATCATAATCATTTTCAATTATTTTTATTATCCGAATTGAAAAATTATTTTAGAAAATCATTATTTAAATAAATATTGTATTAGGAAAATAATTAAAATATAAAACTTGACGATAATTAACTTAGGTAAAATACTTATAGATATGGCTTCTAATTATTAGAAGCAACAAAAATAGGATGCTAAAACTATTACAAACAAAATAAAAGCAAAGTACTTTGGAAGTTCTTCAAAAACCATACATAATATAAAAAGTAAACTAAATAAAAAAGTGCAATATTAAAAACTGCATTCTTTGTGGACGTAGACTTTGATCTTCTTCTTTTTCATTTCTTTGTAAGCTAGAAACACAAGAATATCTCCTTCTTCCAAACGATTGAATGTGTAGAAGTCCTTCCATCCCTTCCCAATCTTACTTGACTTCTTAGGTGTATTACGGAGCAAAAGCTTACATTGAACAATGAAAGTGTTGTCACGTCCCTACAATTCCAACCTCCTCAATCTACGTTTACGAACGTAATCTGCAAAGTCGGATTGTAGGTCTTGAAAAAAGAACTAAATAAGAGCACAAAAACAAAATATATAGAGAAAATAAAATATAAAACAAAAATATTAAATGAAAAGTTCACCGGATGGCTGGCTTTGCATTGAGATTTTGACAATTTCACTCTAAACAGATGTTTTTTTTGCAACCCAATTAGGTTTGAAAGAAATTTCGCACCAGTCGATATTGTAGACATGTTGGAGAATACAATGATGTGGAAGGTTGAATTGCCAAAATATTAAATACAATTTGATGGATATGATGCAATTTATAAAAAACTCTTAGGCTATACCAACCATCTGTGAGAACGGGATGATTCACATCCATATTAAAAGTTAACTGATGTTGATTCCCTTCAACATATTCCAACTGCCAAACTGGTCCTAATTCATGACCAAAAATAGCAAAAAATATTGGATCAACATGTCCAAACTCCTAATGAGACAAAAAACAGATAGAAAGGTCAAAAAGATGAATAAGACAAATATGAAATTGATGATGAAAGCAAAAATATTTCAATCAAGGAATAAAAACATGCATGGGTGATGTAAACAAAAAAAATAAGTGACATAGATGAAACATGTATAAAAACAAAAAACAAAAAGTCGTGAATTTGAAGGCTTAATGAAGAAAGTTGACATCTTTAGAAGAAATAAATACTAAGTCAGAGTTCAAGCAAAGTAAAAATATAAGTTGTCTTATGAAAGCCAAAAAAGGTCGACATACATGAACAATGCATCAAAAATAGAATATGTAACCGATTTGAACGATTATTGAAAAAAGATGACATTTTGATAACCAAAAAACAGATGAAGTAAGATTTGGAGAAGAAGTAAAAAGAATTACATAGATGATGACAGAAAATATAGTTTGACATACATGAAGCATGGAAAACAAACAAAAAAAACCGACCTTTGAACGATTATTGAACAAAGTTTTAATTTTTAGAAAGAAAATCGAGAATAAGTAATGTTGTCAACGAAGTGAAAAAATAAATACATGCTTTTGAATGATTAAGATGGATGAAGAGACAATGTGCTATGGTTTAAACGTAAAAAAAAACAACAAAGAACATACTTTTTGAAGTTTTTGTGAAGTAAACGTGCCTGATTATGAACAAAATGATACGTAGTGAATCTTCCTAAAGTTTTTCTGGCAGTGACACTCAAAGAGGAATCCATGGAAGCAAGTTTAGGGGAGTGACCGTTATTTTTCCTTGATTTATAAAATACTTAAAACTTGATAGTAAATAAGGCAAACAGATAGTTATATATATATATATATATATATATATATATATATATATATATATATATATATATATGAAAAGACTTGTAATTAAAACGAAATTAAAGATGAGTTTTTAAAAATACAATCATATTTAAGAATATTTATAATTAATTTTGATAAAGTATAAATGACTTTCAAAAAATTTTAAAGAAATATATATTTTTTTATAAATAAAAACAAATTTGAAGTTGAAAGAGTAATACCAGATAAAAATAATATAAAAAAATATTCAGAAAAAAGATAACTAATTACTAATTGAAAAAAAGTTAATGTTATAAAAATTGTATTTTTATATAAAAAAATTAAACGTTGATTTAAAGTTATTTAAAATAAAAATAAAAAATTTAAATTTAAGGCACTAAACATAAAAAGAGGTAGACAATTTTTTATAAAATATTAAGAGTAATCATTTTTATCTAAAAAGCTAAACAAAATAAAGAAGAAAAATTATGATTAATAAAATAAAAATAAACTTTCATGCTTTAAATGTAAAGTTACTTAGGTTTTTTTATTTGTTAATCAATGAAAAGGAGAATTATGTAAAATATTTGATGAAGGAAGAATGGTTTTGAAGACATTAAATAAGTTTTATATGTTGCAAAACCAATAATGTAGTTGAAAAATATACATAGATAAAAATTTAATGACTTTGATGTAACTAGCATCATAATGTAGTTGACATTAAAAATAATATCAAGACTTCGACATTATCCTAGCAATATATACTCAATTTTAAAATTAACCATAGACAACAAAAGGTATATAAATTCTTAGAAATATATTTAAAAAAGGTACACAAATAGTGAAAATAAACGATTTTTTATAACCCAATACACAAATAAAAAACACAAGGAAAAACCTATGTTGAACTTAATTAATTTCATGTAGCTAGCATGATTATGGTGTTGACAATGTCAAATTATATCAACACACTTTGATTCAGGTAGCAAATTATGACTGTAAATATAGAGTACAAAATTAAGAATAATAAGCATGAAATCTATTCAGAATTGAGCAAGATTTGATGTAATTCATAATTAAATTAAAACATAGTTGAAGTAAATGTTTTGAAAATAACAACCTAAGACAAACACAAAATAGTGGTCATGAGTACAAATACTTAAAAGCAGCAAATGTTTTTCAAAAAACTAACATAACCAACATAAAACACCAAATAAAGTCTATTACAATTTGTAGTTTCAAATGACAGAAATCACTTTTCAATCTTGATATTCTTCTTCAACATCTTCACTGGAATCTTCTTGTTTTCTTGAACCATAGATCGACTCTGTCTTTTAACTGTTGGGACAGGTAGTTGAGTAGCCAAGTCAAGATTGTCCAGATGAGATGATTCTTTGCGGGTTAACTCATCAATTTCAACATCAATTACATCTTTATTATTCAACGATTCATTTGCAGGAACATGGCTTGATACTATATTGTTCAAATGATCACTTAGAGTCTCAACATCATTTGATTCTTTTGTGAATTTGATCAGCAAATCCTAAAAATAAAATTAAAAAAATTAGCAAATACAAAGCTTTACAAAATAAGTTAAATTGTAATCTTCAACTACCTCTGCAATGGAATCAGATGAGATTTGATTTGTTCGCTCATTTACTTTGCTTTCTTCTTCATTTGCAGAGTATAGATCCTAAAAATTGTATCCAATAGAAATAATATTACAATTAAAGAAAAATATAGGATAAGGCGTCAAAAGAAATAAATAAGATATTACCAAAGACTTAATTTCAACATCAGAAAAGATTTCAATTACTTTTTCATCCATGCAAACTTTTTTAACTCTAAATGATTGTTCAAATTTGCTATTATAATCATTCTTGCACTCAACTTTGAACATATAGGTCTTATCAATTAGGACTTCAAACTCTTTAGGCAAGTCTCCAGCAATAGTGTTCTATTGAAAAAAGGATAAATATAAATGATGTAAATTAATGAAAACGAATTACTGTAGATAATAATAATGATTAAAATAATTGGAAAAGAAGTACCCAATATAGAATAGGAAAATATTGATTGTGAATTAATTTGAAAATCAAACAAAACATTTAAGTTAAATGTCAACAATATAAGCAGAAATGATTACATTAGAAACTTAACCTTGTCTTGTAAGTCAAGAATATCAGAGCATGATTTCTTCAACATTGCACTTGCATCACGATCAAATACAACAAAAGTTGTAGAATCCGTAGCATCAATTACATGAAGTTTAAGTTTATACCTAAAAAAAATTAAAGATATAATGAACATTATTAAGTTTTTATAATATTATATTAATAAAATCATATTCTGAAGATTAATAAACCTAGGTGTAACCTTAATGACATGCTTGTTACACTTTTCACAAAAAAATACATTTTGGAATCAGGATATACTGCTTTGTTGCAGATACATGCTGTATACCACCAATCATCTTGATCTAGCACATGTTTGATAGTAGCCTTTACTACAAAAGTACTTTGTTGAAGAACAATTTCCATGGAAAATGGAGTTTTTCCTTTTGTGTAATCTTCAACAAACCATAACCTTACTACTCTTGCAACGATATTCCAACTTTTCTTGTCCAGGTTGAGTTCTTGTAAGGAGTGGGTGTGTTTTTGGATAACAGACATGGTGTAAGGAATGAAGGAAATTAGAGTATAGTAAAGAATGAAGAAAGGTCTGCAGACATGTATTTGTACAAAACAAAAACACATAATAAAAAAATATTGGAAGATCATAAATAAAAAACAACACCATACGCATGCTCTGGTTTTCATTTCACAAATTTAGAAATAATCGGGAAAAGCAAAAGCAATTTTTTTTACATGAGTAAAGATATTTACTAAAACAATACGCAGACTGTGGTTTTGGTTAACCAAATGGAGTAAAAATTGGGAAAAGTGACTGACAAAAATACGAAGACCATAGAAGAAACCAAAAGCTGTTTTTCACATGGCTCAATGTTGTGCAAGAAAAGGAAATATGGCTGAGAGCAGTAGGAAAAGACAACATAAAGTCACTTTAAATGTTGGAAAGGTTGACAAATAAACAAAAATAGGAAATAAAGATCTGATTTCAAATAAAGATGTAGTTTGAACATTTGAAAATTTACAACACAAAGAAGAAAAAGGAAAGAAGTAAAGTAATGCAAATAGTAACATAAATGTTGTAACGTAGATGAAAAAGGAAAGAACTGACTTGATGTATGCATATCAAAAGACATAAGAATTAAGTAAACCTGAAATGTTAGGGTTTCTTGAAAGTTGAGATACAATCAAATCAAATTTCAACAAACATTAAGAATAAAAGGTCAAATTACATCCTACTACAATTAAGAAGCAACTTTCTGAGGTAATAGAAACCAATAAAACATGCAATAGGCCACAAAAAAAATTAAATAGTAGTATGGAAGATCTTTGAATCAACAATACAACAAAAACAAATCAATACAACATATTAAAGGGATTCCATTATATCAATATTCTTGACTTACATTTAAAAGTTGGTTAGCATTATCAACTACTCCTTGGTCTCTGCTTACCTCAATGCCATATTCATAACTAATCAACAACAAATTTTCTTATGACTTAAGATGGCAATAGTTTCTGCATGAAATTACGAAAATGAAACGCTTCGAAAATGAAATTAAGAATGCATTTAAACAAAATTATACCTGAAATCTTGGCGTCTCTTGAAAGTTAAGGTGAATGGAAAGTAAGAGAAAATATAAAAAGTACATAAGAATGAACTAAACCTCAAATGTTGGGGTTTCTTGAAAGTTGAGGGACAATAAGATCAAGCTTCAACAGACATTGAGAATAAAAGCTCAAATTACATACGGGATGGAGAAAATTGAATTCATCAGACATCAGAAAATCAATAATAATGGAAGACATGTTTAATCAAAACATATGAATTAAACAATACAACATATTAAAGGGATTCCATTATCAATTTAATTAAAATGGAGAAAAGAAATTTTATCAGACATGATAATTTTATACAAAAAAATAAAAAAGCGATCGGTTAATTGTGATTAGAAACTGAAATGCGTAATCCTCGTCATGATAAAGGTGTCATCAGAAACTAGAATCCGCAATGCTCGTCATGATGAAGTTATCTTCTTAGAGTTAGTGAACGAATAACCCCAAAAATAATCTACATAAACAAAAAAAACAAAAACATGAGTTAGATTTCTATAAAAAATAAATGTAAACGAAGTTGGAATCAATGAAATTAAGAAAAAAATAATTAGGGTTTCAACATGAGAAGTGAAGAGATGAAAATAGAGAGTATGATTAGAAGAACATATGAGATTGAAATGGTAGGGTTTGAGGCTGCAAAGAAGTGGAGAGGGTTTGATTCAGCAGAGAAGTCGAGAGGCTTTGAGGCGGCAAAGCTATTAGCCAAGAGCGATGGAGAGCATTTCAGGTGACGTCAGAGAGGTGGCGGCACAGAAGCACAAAAACAATCTACAAAAACAAAACAAACAAAAACATGAGTTAGAAGCAAAAAAAATAAATGTTAACGAAGTTGGAATCACTTAGAGTAAGAAAAAAAATCATGGTTTCAAAATGAGAAGTGAAGAGATCAAAATAGAAAGTATGGTTAGAAGAAGATAAGAGATTGAAATGCTAGGGTTTGAGGGTGCAAAGAAGTGGAAAGTGTTTGATTCAGCAGAGAAGTCGAGAGGCTTTGAGGCGGCAAAGCTATTAGCCCATAGCGATGGAGAGCGTTTCAGGCGGCGTCACAGAGGTGTGGCACAGAAGCACAAAAACAATCTACACAAACAAAACAAACAAAAACATGAGTTAGAAGCAAAAAAATAAATAAATGTTAACGAAGTTGGAATCACTGAGAGTAAGAAAAAAAATTAGGGTTTCAAAATCAGAAGTGAAGAGATCAAAATAGAAAGTATGATTAGAAGAAGATAGGAGATTGAGGCCGCAAAGAAGTGAAGAGGGTTTGATTCAGCAGAGAAGTCGAGAGGCTTTGAGGCGGCAAAGCTATTAGCCCAGAGCGATGGAGAGCGTTTTAGGCAGCGTCAGAAAGGTAGCTAGGGTTTGAGGAGGCAGAAAGGTGGAGAGTGCGATTCGAATGGAGAGGGTTTCATGCGACATAAAAGTGGAGAGGGTTTGAGTCGAGAGAAACGTGGAGAGGGTTTGAGGCGGCATAAATGTTAAATGCATTTGAGAAGGAAGAGAGGTGGAGAGCGTTAGAGGAGGAGGTCGAATGCGTTTGAGAAGGAAGAGAGGTGGAGAGCGGTAGAGGTGTAACAGAGGTGGAGAGCATTTGTGGAGGAAGAGCGAGAGAGAGCGTCTAAGGCGACGGTAGAGAGGTGGTTAGGGTTTAAGGAGGCAGAGAAGTGGAGAGTGTGTAAAACAGAGTAGTGTTCGAGAGAGGGAAAGTGAAGAGAGAGGAAAAAATGAGTGTGGTGGAAAGTGAGAAAGAGAGCTTGAGAATTGATAAGAATATGACATGTGTCCAAATTACTTTAAGAGGTAAAAAAATTTTGAAATCTGAAATTGTAGAAATTCTAAGCAAATGACACGTGTAACTTTTTGCTTTTTTTGATACTTTGAATTGTATTATAAATAGATTTGTTTGTACTTGTAGTATCTGGTTCAACTGTACTACAATGAAATACATTAAATTAATGCTTCAAATTATCTGGTTCAGACTAAGTTATGCATTAACTTTACCTTCAGGTGTTATTGTTGATGAAACATCATTTTTGTGTCTGAATAATTTTGTTCTATTGCTGTTTCATCATCAAGACAGAATTTGTTTTGAAGTGATTGTATGACTTCAAAAGGATATTGGACTACCTTATTCTTAGAGACAAAATAGGAATCATTTACAACTTCATATGTGCCACCTATGGAAAATAATTATTAAAATAGGAATTGTTGTCTTTACTTACATGCACTGCCATTGTCATTATGAACAATGTTTTATATCAATCAAACCAACTTACTTGAACTGCTAATGTAATTATTTCGTCCATTATTTGTCTGTATGTTATTGTTAACAACTGTACCCACTAAAAAAACAATTTCATATCAATTTCAAAATTTCCATACAATAAAAATAGGTAAATAAAAGAATAGGATGGATGTAGAAATATACAGAAACTACGATTGTATGTTACAATAGAAGCTGGAGATTGTGAATTGATTAAGTTGTCTTTGCTTTGATTGTGAAATACAGTACTGCAAGAACTAGATATATTGTTTTCAAGCACTACATTGAAATGAAGTTCATGTTATTATTTATTAAAATGACACTTTAGCATATTATTGAAAAAAAAATAAAGATCACTGACCATATGTTGTCTGAAATATTGCATTCAGATTTTGAAGCTCGTTCATGTTGTTCTGTACATCTGTAATATGATTATTGTAAAACAATTGAATGTAACAGAATAAACAAAAAAAGTACATTGATTGATATAAGAAGAATTGTAAAAAATAAAGTAATAAACAAAAGACTTACTAAGATCCAACTATTGTAATGATTTCCTTTGTATAACATTTTTCAGAAATTTTTCAGATTGAGTTGTTTTATCTGTCATTACAAAACGAACATATTTCATTATGCATCTTTCTGTTGAAGTTCCAATCGAACAAAATAAATTTAAAGTTAGGAAACCTGATATTTTGGAACTTTGACTACCATTGTTGGTATATTTAGTTCTTTTTCTTGGGTTGTCTTCTTTGTAATCTGCAGCAAAAAAAAATGACACATACAAAATGAAGACTTTGTAAACATTGTCAATACAAATTATGAAACTACATGAGTGAAATGTAATGTTAGAAACTTACATGAATGTTGGTTACTTGTTGCATGCAACCTTCCTTGTAGCACCATCTTTCTTCTAAGCCTTGCCTTTTTACAATCCTTTTGATCCATTTTAGAAAAAAAGTTGGAACAGTTTGAAAGGTTACAATGGAAGAAGAAGCAAAAACACAAATAGTTGACTTTAGGGCTGCAAAAGTGTATACTGTTTTATTACTATATTGATGAATGTATTTGTTAAACTTTCTTGCTGCATTGTACCTCTAATCACTATTGTGGAAAGACAAATATTTGTAGTTGTAATAGAAAGCATTTGTAAGAGTACAAAAAGTTGTTTTCAGTCGAAAATCACTACAAAAAGAAAGAACATGTAGTGTGGAATGTTAATATATCAGAAACAATGATAGAAATAGGAATTATTTCATACTTTTTTTCATTTTACAGCTAAAAACACATTTCTTTATTTGTAGGTACACCAACACATGTATTTTTTATGCAAGTACTATCTATAGTACAGGAATGAGAATAGGTGAATAGAAACTTTGTTAAAAAAATCTGTGGTCAAACATTAAGAAATTTAAATTTCATGAATTTTGTGGTTTGCAATCTGAGAACATATTATTTGTATACACATCTTAAAATAATATACATGTATACATATGAGACATAAGTATGAAACATATGATTGCAGACTACCACAACATAAATGGCAGACAAATTCAAATGTTGGATTACAAAAAGTTAAATTGAAACGAGTGTGTTGATATTATATGAATGAAACAAATTTGCAAAAAAATCATACAAAAATTCTATAAAACACAGCAAAAAACATTCTCTGAATACAACAAATGTTTTATTAATACATTTTTTATTTCAATTAAACATCCATTCTAATTAAAAATAATTTCATTAATAGAAAATAAAACTATACATAAGCATTGTTGAAAATATTAAAAAGATTGTCTTCATGAACTACATAAGTAGCAAATATAAAAACTAAAATATTGCTACTCAGCAATTAAAAAAAGAAAAGAAAACCAACTATGAATTAAAAATTACAATATGTCAGCACTTTGACATTCTGATTTTTTTTAATCTCGTCAACTTCAAACACCAAGTCTATTAGTTGCATCAAATCCATGAGCAGTACAAAATTCCTTTCAGCCACTTCCAATTTTGTTAGACTTCTTTGGATGATTTCTCAACAGTAGCTTGCACTTCACTATCTTGCGCAGTCCATGAAGAGTAATGTTTTTAAATCTTCCTTCACGAAGATAATTGCCAAAATTAACTAGCAAATCCTAACAAATTAAATCAAATAATCAAATTAAATATAAGCTAGAAAAAAATAAAACATATGAAATATAAATATAAATAAACAAAAACATAAATATAAATTTGAAATTTAAATGAATTTCACCAGATGGCTAGCCTGACATCGGTATGGACGGAGAAATATGCAAAAATGCAACTTCGGTCCTCTAAAAAGGGGTTCATTTGACACAACTCTTTTTAAAAAACGTTCAATAGACAAAGGTTTGCATTTACTGGGAAAAACAATAATTTGGAAGCAAGAATGACCGACATATCCAAAATAAATATTGTGGTCATCTTGTAATTCATAACGGTCCCTTAAATCAGATTATCCTCCAATTAGCAATGGTTTCTCTAAATTCTTGTTATAAGTCACAACATGTCTATTGCCTAAAACATCTGTTAAAGTCCATTGGCGCTCAAGACCATGATCATAAAGAATGGCAAATGTACGATCAACGAACCCAACCACCTCAAAATATAAACATTTGAAAAGAAAAAAAATTAATTAGTTGAAAGAAGAAGATTGTTATTGAGATGAAAAAGAAGACAAAAATAAAAACAGGGGAAATATTTTAAAAAATGTACCTCGTCCTTAAGGTGAATAATAGAGAACTGGTACCTAGTCATTCTTAAAAAAAGTTCTTCATTGAAGTGGTTTTCCATTTGCTTGGACTTGATCAATGATAGTAGAAAGAGGGTTGAAGAATGGAGAATCTGTTTCAACTGAGGGTTGCAGTGGAATGGACATGGATATTAATAGTAGAAAAAGTCACATCAAAAGACGAAACAATTGTAATTAGATTTGACAACAGTATTGTCATTACTGATGTTTTTGGAAAACGTACAGACAATTAAAATTATTAGTATAGTTACTTAGAATATTAACTATATTTATAATCTTATAATATAATATATAATATATATAAACTCTGGTATATAATATTTATACTTATAATATAATATATAATATATGTAAACTCTGGTGTATAATATATATATTAATAACTATAGTAGTGAAATAACATATACATCTACGCATATATTATGTCATTAAAAAAAATATCAATAAAAACATAGCATAAGAAAATAATATAATAATTAAGAAATTGATTGAAAATATGGTAAGAATATATTTATTTAAATTCATATATTAACAAATACTGGATTTTCTAAGAAATTCATAAAATATGATAATTAATAAATTATAAAATTAACAGAATGATAAATATATAGTTATTTATATTCATATCTATTGTTTGAAGGTTAAAATAAGTACAAAAAGCAAAATGATTCAAAATTGTAAATGACATCCAATTGAGACAACTTCAAAAATGTCAACAGTTATTTGGTTAGCCAATATACATTATTTTGGAAAATGATACTAAATAACCAATGCATTTTTAGAAATTCGTTGTTCATAAAAAAAATTTCATTATATATGTAGAAATTGATGTTAAAAAATATTTGAAAATATATAAGTGTAAGTAATAAACGAATTGTAGAAAGTTGATGTAGGTGGCAGTTTTTTTTGTTGACACAACTTCATAAATGTCAACAATTGTTGGTAAACCAGCGGAGATTAAATTGGAAATAAAAAATAATTAATAAAACATATACGCATTAAATCATTAGCTAAAGCAGAAGTAGTTCAATACAAATTACAGACAGGCGGATTAGTACACATATTAGAATCACAAAATACCATCAAAAAATGGTCTTCAAAGGAACTTTGTCTTCCTTTTAATCAATAATTTCTCCTTTTTAATATTTCTCTTCAGAATCTTCAAAGGAACATTGTCTTCTTCGATGGATTCAAGAAATACAGTGTTGTTCTCAGATTTTCTCTTCAGTGAACTGTTTGCATCATCATTCATGTAGCTAGCATTAATATGGTGTTGATAATATAAAATAATATCAACACAATTTGATTAAGCTAGCAATTTGTCACTACAAAAATAACCACAAAATAATATTGAGCAATAACTAATATAGTTCATAAACAGAAACTTCAAGTTAATGTTTTGAAAAAAAAACAAATTCAAAATAACAACAAATATTGTTCATCAGTTCATGCAGTTAAAAGCACCAAAGGTTTTCCAAACAAATAACATCACCAAATAAAAACAAAAATAAAGTCTGGTACAATTTTGAGATTGAAATAACACAAATCACTTTTCAATTTTGATGTTCTTCAACATCTTGAGTGGGATCTTGTTGTTTTCTTGAACCAAAGATCGATTCTGCCTTTTAGTTGCCGGAAGACGTGCTTGGGTAGCCAAATCAAAACTAAGATTGTCCAAATGTGATGATTCTTAGCACATTAACTCATCAATTTCAACATCAATTACTGCTTTATTGATAAAGGCCTCCTTTGTAGAAACATTTTTTATGCTATAGTGTTCAAATTATTAGTTGGAGTATCCACATAATTTGATTCTTTAGTGAATTTGATCAGCAAATCCTATAAATAAACTTGATAAAGTAAGAATATACCAAGTTTTACAAAAAAAAAAAGTATAGTTCTAATAGTTCTAATCTTCACATACCTCTGCAATGGGATCATATGAGATCTCATTTGCAATCTGCTTAAGTTTGCTTTCTTCTTCATTTGCAGAGTATAGATCCTAACAAAGATATTCAATTACAAAAAGAAAAAAATTAAAATTATATATATCATAAGACTTTAAGAGAAATGAATCAGATCTTACCAAAAACTTAACTTCAAAATCACTAAAGCTTTCAATGACTTTTTCATCCTTGCATAATTTTTTAACTCTGAATGATTGATCAAATTTGCTATTATAATCATTCTTGCAATCAACTTTGAACAGATAGGTCTTATCAATGAAGACTTCAAACTCTGTAGACAAGTTCCCAGAAGTAGTGTTCTATTAAAAGAAGTATAAATAGAAATGATTTAAATAATTTGAAAAGAAGTCAACAATATAGAATGATTAAGAATTTGTTTCAATACATAGGAAAATTAACCTTGTCTTGTAAGTCAAGAATATCAGAGCATGTTGTCTTCAACATTGCACTTGCATCACGGTCAAACACAACAAAAGTTGTAGAATCAGTAACATCAATTACACGAAGTCTAAGTTTGTACCTAAAAATAAATACTACGAAAATTATTGATTTATTATTTAATTTAAAATTAAATTAAAGACAAGTATAAAAAAAATTAAAATCACAAATTTGTAGATTAATAATATTACCTAGGTGTAACCTTAATGACATGTTTGTTACATTTTTCACAAAAAAAACATTTTGGAATCAGGATAGACAGCGTTATTGCAGATACATGCTGTGTACCACCAATCATCATGATCTAGAACATGTTTGATAGTAGCTTTAACTACAAAAGTACTTTCCTGGGTACAGCAAAAATAAATAAATTAAAGCATATGCACGATATACAACCAAAACAATTTAAATACAAGATAGAGTAAAGAATTCAACCTGTTTAAAATCTTTAAGACCTTCAATTGAGCATCTAGGATGCAGCTTAATGAAATCTTCTTCTAAGCTAACTTTTGAAGCTTGACACAGTTGGGTAAGAGGTTGAGAAGGAGATTCAGTACTATCCCACATCCTACAAAATATATATATATATATATATATATATATATATATATATATATATATATATCTATATTTATATATATATATGTATATATAAATAGAAATAAATAGCATGTAAAATGTACTTACAATTTTTTCAACTTCGTAGCATCTTCACCATCACAGTTAAATATTATCCTCATACAGTTCATATAGTTTTGAATAAAAACTTTATCTATAACATATGAGAGAATATTTGACTACCACAATTCTACAGAAATATAGAACACTATCTATAAAATTACTACAACTTTATAAATGAACTAAATTGGTTACCTTGGAAGGTCTTCACTTTGCAATAATGTAAAGTAATGACAACATATTGATCCTCTCCAGAAACAAGAAATGCATTTAACATATCAACATATTGACCAAATAAAGTACACTCCAGTCGATAACTATTGAATGATGTAAAAATTCGTTAGATAAGATTAATGTTAAACATCATATAAGAGAAGAACAATGCTCTTACCCATCAGATTCAATAAGGATGACATTCATCATGGTCTTCTTACCACATTTCTCTAACTCTCTCTCTGTTCCAACACCAGTAAACATTCCAATGACATCCGCAGAAAAATAAACAATAACCAAATAAAGCATTAATGAATAGTTAAACGGAAAGAAGAAGAAAAAGAAAAGAAGATACTTACTAACTAAGTAATCTATGTCAAAATCAGGAGCAGTGATGGTTGAAAAAGGGGTGTACGCAGTACTAATTTTCAGAACTAAGTTACATTCGACCAAATTGACCTTGGTTCCAAATTGGAAGTTGATCTTATAGGCGTGATTTGTAGTTCTATAAGAACCACCATTACATGAAAAACTAAAAGATTGAATGGAGTAAACCTTATCCTCTTTGATATCAGATTGAATTTGTATATCAGTGTGCGTCTAACAGATGAATGAATTAGGGCGCCCTTCATAAACAGTTCCATATATCAAATAACAATATCATATTGTAACTAAAACACTAAGGAAAAGTAAGAAAATAAAGTGCATTGGGTAGTACCTCTTTGTCTTGAAGAATAATCTCCATGGAAAATGGAGATTTTCCTTTTATGTAATCCTCAACAAACCATAACCTTACAACTCTTGCAACGATATTCCAGCTTTCCTTCTGCAGGTTCAGTTCTTGTAATGACTGAGTTTGTTTTTGCAAAGCAGACATGGTGTAAGGAAAACAGGGAATTAGACAATAATGAAAAAAGGAAGGTCTGGATATATGTATATGTAGAGAACTTAAAAAAATAAAAATGGTCTGATGTATTTGTAGAGATCATACATCAAAAATAAAACCAAATGCATGTTGTGGTTTATGTTTCACAAAATAAGTAAAAATGGGGAAAAGAAAAAACACCTTTTTGCACATGCCTAAACAATCAGCTTTTTCTTTTGGTCCAACAATGCATACAAAATTGTAAGATAACATGGATTTGGCAATTCTCGAAAAACTTAACGCTGATATCTTTCTTGG
>Ga0214543_1009231_pt1 | contig 15516 bp, 18 predicted proteins | sample CNSS2metaG_FD_160094 | JGI IMG/M metagenome (GOLD analysis project Ga0214543, IMG submission 160094) | Root nodule microbial communities from cowpea collected in UCLA plant growth center, Los Angeles, California, USA - CNSS2 | ecosystem: Host-associated > Plants > Roots > Nodule | place: USA... | reverse complement strand
AAAAAACTATTTAGTATAATCGATGCTCTACACCAAAGTAGATAATTTGTTTCCTTTTTTTCTTTAATATTATATAAATTACTATATGAGGAATGTCGTAAAATATCCTTCTAATATATTATAACATACCATAACACCACATTTATCTACTTTATCATATAACTAAAAAAATGAAAGCTCTAGAATGCAACCCCATCACGCTACTAGAAAAGAAAAACATAAACCCTAACCTTTGCTTTGCATCATTCACCCACAAATCAAGAAAACCTCAATGCATTCATGCTATATTAGATTTCATATCACTAAAATTCATCAATCACTTAACATTCAAACGAAAATTTGATGATATTATATCACCATTACAATCAAAATTTCTAAAATATAAAACAAATGCATCACATTTTTTTTATTGTAAACAATAATTCTATCAAACAAAACTTAAAATCTTCTTTCATAGGAAAAGATTAAACTAGTCAGCTCCCCTTACCTAGATTCCTTGCTCCAATGTGCTTTGAGGATTCTTTCTTGCACCAAATAAATTGCCTTCACTTTGATCCTCTCCTAAAAAAACTCCCCCATGCTCTCTTTACTCACGTTCTGATGCTCCCTAGACACTCCTCAGCAGCCCACACGAATTGGTAATCTTAAAACCCCTTCTCTTCTCCCGATTGGTTTATTAACTCCGCCTTAACTAAGCGTAATGGCAAAGAAAACGAATATTAATTAAAATGAGTTTAATTTCCATTCAAAAGAGCTATTACCATATGGTTTCCCAACCCTTCCATCTGCTCCTCAAGGCGGCTAGGGTTTATGACTCTTTCCATTCATGCCAAAAAGGAGTTGGGCAAAAAGAAACCTATTTTGCCTAAGTCAAGGTTCAAACACACAACCACACAATTACCAAACAAATATACAACCATTCAAGAAATTCATGTTTCATGATAATTCCAATACACCTAGGATTATAGTATCACGCCCATGGACAAGCATATTATTAAAATAATAAAACAAGTAAATAAGTACCCTAATGGCATACATAGAACTCAAACCCAAGTCCTTTTAGCACATTCAAGTACTCTCAACCATTTGAGCTAGTACTACTCCTTATCATAATTCTTCGCATTAATTACTACAAAGATTCCTTTAATTGCATTTAAATTAAATAAATATTTCTTTATTTATTTAATTTTCTCGGGTCTTACACTCAGGTCGTCCAATTGCAGCAACAAGTATGTTATGACAACCTTCTAGAGTGAATCCTACTTGGGAGCTCTGCTTAACCAACGAATCTTGCAATGTAACCAAAAAAAGTTATAAAAAAATCATATAATATAAAACACGAACAACTTATTTAGAGAAGAATTGTATCTTACAATTTTGTCAGAGATTTCTCGTGCAGATTCAGAAGTGTAGTTGCCCGATATGTGTAGATGGGCTAACTTCCACTTTTGATGGCGTGATGGTGGTGAAGGAGGCTTAATATCTTCGCCCTCGAAAGGTGGCACCTAGATTTTTTCTTTTCTGACATTATCTTCTTTTCAAGTTTTCTATACCCACCATAAGACAATTTGTACGGGTTTTTATTTTGAGCAGTTATGCTTTGAGCCTTTTTTTCTCTTTTCTTGTAACATACAAAACCCACTTTATGAATTAGTTCAAATTGTACAAAATTATCAATTGAGAAATTGATGATTTCAAATAAACATACATGTCATCCCTAAGATGTCCGAAGCTCAAGAAATGGACACCATGTGTATTCATTAATCCAAGTGTATTTCAACAATGAATTTTCATTCTTTTTAGATCCAAAGACATACCTAGACGTCAATTTGGTCTTAAAACCACAAAATTTCTCAGCCATCGATGATAAACATTTGTGTTTAAGCGTCATCACATTTGGAATATCAAATGTTAGCTGCAATATAGAAAATATCATCAATAATATTTAACATATTATCAACAAAATCAAACTATAAGGTTAATAACATGAATATTAGTTACAAATAAATTTTGCCATATCATTTCCCGATCAATTTCAGAGACATAATCAAAAGATAAATTAAGGATTGATATTCTCTCTCGTGCCAACATTTCTAAATAGCTTTTGAAGACGTTCGCATAACGACCTCTAGGAATTCCAATGTTGATGTCAATATCAACAGGTGTTTTCTGACCATTAGCTTTTCTAATTAAGAGTTGTCTCAACTTAGTGGGCTCCTCTGGTGGCTCTCTTAGTGGGTGCTTCATCCTCTGATGAACTATGATGTTCAACCATATATTTGTGAAATGAAAACATCACAAAACATTAATAAGCAATATATAAAATCACATATAAAATATTATTTAATAAAACAACTAAATTTTAACAAGAAAATGAAATTCATACATAAAGTTATTGATTGTTCATATGTATATTCCTTTATCGTGATCTTCTCGAATTGCATGTACATCATCAACTAGAGGGATTTCATCAACATTTATCGTTCTTCTAAATGGGTGGGTGACAACAATAATAAGATCACTAAGATTCTCTTCACTAGGATCAATTTGATTTTTTCCATGAAGAGCGACAAACCAACGTTCAAACTCAGGATCTTTAATATAGAAAACCTACGATGCTTGTTGTGCCATGATAAATGGCTCGTCTCGATTACCCACCTTTTGAAAATCAACTAGAGTCATTCCTGATTCATCCATTTTGTCACCACTCTTATTGTCAATCCACTTACATTTAAACAATGGAATAGTAAACATGGTATAATCAACCTCCCATATCTCTTGTATTAGACCATAGTATGTCATTGATCCAAATACAAGATTTTGATCTTTAGATGTAGAAAATTGTAGCGACTCAGCTTCAAGACTGACTCCACTATTTTGTATTGTGCTTTTATCATCTAGAGACTTCGTATAAAATGTGCAAATATTAATTTCATAACCTGTACAACAGATGACATCAAATTTCAACCCATTCGCTAACCACATTAAAGTCTAAGAACATTGTGGATCTTTCAAAACCTCAAATTTAAACCAAGGCATTAATGTTCTATTATGCTCCATCAAATGTCATTTCTCTGATTGTCTTGGATTGTTCTCTTTCGCAATGACTTTGTGTGCAGGTAAGTAAGGCATTACCTCATCTGTGTTATTCAATATGTATAGGTGTGCCTACAACAACTCTTCGCGATCTTTGCTAACCACACTCACACCTTGGATGTTGTTACTTATAGAACACCTGTTCAACCATGACCTCTAAGGAACTCATATCAGTTTTGCTTTTGCCATGTAATCTGAACAAAACTCGACACTTTCTTCAGCAATATACCTTTCGATCATTGAAACTTCTGGACAATATTGATTTTACACATACCGTTTCAAAATATTCATGTAATGTTCAATGAGATACATCCATCTTAAGTATACTGGTCCACAAAACTTGATTTCTCTTACCAAATGAACAAGTAAACGTACCATGATGTCAAAAAATAATGAGGGAAAAACATCTCTAGCTGACACAAGATGATAACAATATCGGCTTCAAGTTCATATAACTTTAAAGGATCAATGAATTTGCTACAAATTGAAAAGAAGTATGCATACAAATGTGTTATAGTTTATCTAACATTTTTGGGTAAAATTTCATGAATAGCTACAGGTGACAATTGTTGCATTAAGATGTGGCAATCGTGAGACTTTAGGCCAACAAGCTTCAAGTCTTGCATGGACAGTAAACTCTGAATATTTGAAGAGTGTAAGACCCGTGAAAATTAATTAATTAAATAAATAATTAATTAATAAATGCGGGAGTGGAAGCCTTTATGGCATTAAAATCTAATTTGTATGACGTTGAAAAGTATTAGCTCAAATGGTTGAGAGTACTTAGTGGTGTGAGAGGACTTGGGTGTAAGTCCTATGTATGCCATTTGTGTATTATTTAAGTATTATTATTTTAATATATGTTGATGATGTTGTAGGATAATATAATAATTGAATTATATTAGTTAGCATGAAATATGAATTAGTTGAGTGGTTTAGCATTGATTTGGCATTGGCATGGTTATGAGTTCAAGCCTTGGAGAACCCAAATTAAACTTTAATTTTGCTATTATTAGTTTTAGCTTGAATTTGAAAGGTTAAAGGAAACCCTAGCTGGACAAAGAGCAGCCAAGAGTGGTTCTAAAACAGCTCATAACGAGACATTGAATGGCCATTAACCTCTCATTAAACATCATTTTAGTTTTGGGTAATTAACCTAGCATTAAGGTACCACTAAAAAGCAAAATTGGGGTAATAGGGAGGGTTTTTGAAAGACTGGAATTATACTCAGAAAACAGAACACGAATTTTTGAGATTGGTGCGGTTTAAGTGAGGCATTGGGGCTGAATTGAGAGGAGACAAAGGAGGTCCTTGGTGAAGGGAGAATTTTCAAGTGCCAAAGTTTAAGCTAAGAAATCCAGGTTAGGGGAGTTTTACTCGTTAGTTTTATGTTTAAAGATTGATTGTATGAAATGTATGTTGAATTGAACGTGTATGCTCTGCTTATTTCAGAAATTGTCGTGTTCTGGAATATTTCCAGAAACCGCTTGGCGGGTCGCTCATGGCCGCCAAGCGGCTCATCCCTGTGTAGTGTGTATTGGGTTTTTCAAGAAGAACCACCTGACGATAAATTCCTGACCGTCAGGCAACGCCAGGCGACGCGAGCCATGTTGGCTCGATTTGTGATTCTGTGCATTCTAGAATGATTTTGATCGGGGGAAAACCAAGTGGTAGTTGTTAAGGGATGATATAACGTGTAATTCATTGATTTTTAGTGTAATTGATGGTGGAATTTGATGGAATAGTGAAAATGAAGTCTTAAGGTTTTGATGTTGGTGGTTTAGTAGAATTGAGCATCATAGTTGTTAATTATCCTAAAACAAATTTCTGTTGGAATGAATAAGATAGAAATAGGAGAGCATCCAGATGGTGTGGGAGATTCTTTGCAGGTGTTAAAAGTCTGGGAAATTGCCAAGAAACTTATGCGCTGCCTAGCGGCACGGGGCCTGCCGCCAGGTGCCATCGTAGTAGCATTAATTTTTTGTGGCTGTAAGAGATAGAGCTGGTTTTAGGAATTTTGATGTCCAGGGAGGTAAGGAAATGGAATCGGGGAATGTTGATTGGAGAATTAGAAATGTGTCAAGCAGAGGATTGGGATGAGATAGGAAGAATTGGAACTTTAGCACATTACATATTTCTATTTAAACTAGTATCAATAAGTGAGCTTGGACGGGAAAACAAAAGAGAAGAGGTTGAGGCATTGGAAGTACTATTAGGTGCCAAATTAATCCAGAACGTAACCAGCATTTCTAGAAGTTGAATAATGAGTTAAGAGGGATAACTGAATTGTGGTAAACCCTATTGTGTTAAGAGTTGGGAATGGTATAAAACTGCATAGTGAAAAGTGTTAAACCTGAGGGTATGAGTTGGTATACTTGGAGAAAACTCAGAACTAGTGACATGTTACTGATTCAATGTACATTGAGTAAATTAACTTGAGGATATAATGAGAATTAGGAGCTATAAAGGATAGAGGGTGGCAATAATACGACTATTAAGAGAATTGGCTTTCTGGAAGTGTGCAAGGAGTAGATGGAAGGCTAGCATTTGAAAAAGTGTAGGAAAAATTAGAACAGTGGTTGTTCTGGTACAACGCCTGGCGGTGTGATGCGAAATGCCAGGCGGGAGTGACTATCCAGGGAGGAAATTAACACATGGCACCTGTTGGACATGAGGGTCCCGCCAGGCGGTGTTTGGAAGCAGTGAGTGCTCTAAGGCACTTGGCGTCTGGCGGTACACGTCACCCGCCAAGCGGTCTAGAAGTTGGCAATGCTTGGCGATACGTGTCCTTCACCAGGCAATTTTGCTGTAGCAGCCTTTGGTTGCTGGTTCTGCATGCGTGATCTACAAGGCTTTTAGGATACTTCAAAGGTGGATTGTTGGTGTTCATTTATTTGAGCTTGGAACGTATCCCTTGAGTTGAGCTCGGGATAGGGGTTAAGCATGTGGCATTCCTCGAGTTGAGCTCAGAATGGCGTCCCTCGAGTTGAACTCGGGATGGTGGATGAACACGAGGAACCCTTGAGTTGAGCTTGGGTTGGCGAATATTGCCGGTGTGAGTGTGCTGGTTGTGGCCAATACGGATGAAGATTGCTCTCCTTAGTCGTTAACTAACGAGTTTGGTAGTGTTAGGACGTTACAACTCTGTTCGTATTTGGGAACTCCACCTGGCATTGCGGTGTATGATCCGTAGCATGGTTTCTCGCACGTGCTCTATCGGTTGTGGCCGATAGGTATGGCATCAAGACACCTTGAAGTAATCACTAGAAGACGTAGAACACGAATAACATGGTTGTGGCCATGTGATATGGGATCAATTGAGGGAATTCCTCTAGTGTGATTGTATAATATATAAATATAGTTGTGTTTTATTTATGTATGTATATTTATATGTATATTCTGTTAAGCTCACCCTATCTGCTTGTGGTTGGTGATGATCGTGTACGCGGTACACGTGAGCAGATGATGTTATTGCAGGTGGTTCTGGTGAAGCTTAGCTACGGAGCGGGGATAGCTTGGGAGTTTTTATATTTTTGGATTTGAAACAAATTGTAAAGGATTATGACCTGTTTTATACTACTTTCAGTTTTGTAATTATGGATTTCGTAGTATTTATTAATCTAATAAAGTTTTAAATTACCCGCATTTTTAGGAAATGAGGTATATTAAATGAATCTGGCGTAATATTTCTTTAATTTATTACTTAAATCCATAATATCTAGACGGGATGTTACATTTGGTATCAGAGCCTTTTTTTCAAAATATTTTTGGGGTCTATGGGGAGTGAGCTTATCGTGTTACGCTAGCGTGACTAATTGATTATGTTTCGTACTAATTTCGGATGTGAAATCCTAATTTGAGTTTTGTGATGTGAATAGCTGAAATATGTGGCGCGCACAAGTTATGGCCAACAGGAGGAGAAGGAACAACACTGGAGCCAATGACAAAGCTCAAGCAATTCATCGCATGGTGGACGCGATGCAGCCCATAGCAGCGCCATCCAAGGCCATAATCGCACCTACCCGACCCGTAACTATGGAGGATTTTATGAAGCATAGGCCAGCCAAATTCTCTAGCAAGGCCACTCCTAATGAGGCAGATGCCTGGCTGTGGCAGTGCGAGAAAATTTGCAAAGTTCTGGAATGCACGGAATTGTAGAGGCTATCGTTCGTCACATTCCTTTTGGTGGCAGACGCGAAGTACTGGTGGCAGACGCGAAGTACTAGTGGCAGACGCGAGGTACTGGCGCCAGCTGAGTTGGCTGAGTTGAAGAAGTAAATAGAAGACTTGCTTGAAAAGAAGTTTATCAGACTGAGTGCATCACTGTGAGAAGCGTCGATATACTAGTAAAGAAGAAGGATGGCAGCTCTAGATTGTGTGTTGTCTATAGTTGAATAAGTTAACAACAAAGAATAGGTACCCACTACCGAGGATTGATGATCTGTTGGATCAGCTAAGGGGAGCTGTAGTGTTCTCTAAGATTGACTTGAGGTCTGGATATCATTAGATCTTGGTCAAGCCTGAGGATGTGCAGAAGAGGGCTTTCAGGTCGCGCTATGGGCACTATGAGTATATGGTGATGTCGTTTGGGGTGACAAATGCTCTTGCTATATTCATGGACTACATGAACAGAATCTTTGGGCCGTACCTGGATCAATTTGTTATTGTATTCATTGACGACATACTGATATGTTCTAAGAGTCATGAAGAACATGCGGAGCATCTGAGAGTGGTGATGGGAATTCTCAAAGAGCATCAACTATATGAGAAACTGTCAAAATGTGAGTTTTGGCTAGATGAGGTATAGTTCTTGGGCCATGTGATCTCAGTCTAAGGAATAGCAGTGGATCCGGCTAATGTTGAAACGGTGGTGAAGTGGGAGAGATCACAGATAGTTACAGAGGTGAGAAGCTTCTTGGGTCTGGTAGGTTACTACATGAGGTTTGTGGAGGGTTTCTCCAAGAGGGTGAGCCCATTGACACAACTCACTAGAAAGGATCAGCCTTTCTCTTGGACAGATGAATGTCAAGCTTGCTTCGAGGACATGAAGAGAAGGTTGACGACTGCAATAGTGTTAGCTATTTCAGACCCGACTAAGACGTTTGAGGTATACTATGATGCCTCATATCAGGGGTTGGGTTGTATTCTAATGTAGGAGAAACGACCAATCGCTTATGCATTTCATCAGTTGAAGGTGCATGAGAAGAACTACCCTACGCATGACTTGGAGCTAGCAACGACAATTTTTGGCCTCAAGACTTGGAGACATTATTTGTATGGAGCACAATTTCAAGTAGTCATCAATCACAAAAGTTTGAAATATTTATTTGATCAAAAGGAGCTGATTATGAGGCAGAGGTGCTGGATGGAATACTTTAAGGATTACGACTTTGAGCTATTGTACCATCCTGGTAAAGCTAATGTCGTTACAGATGCTTTGAGCAGAAAGAGGGTGTATGTGTCTACCATGATGATAAAACAACTAGAGCTTATTGAGAAGCTGTGAGACATGAACTTGGGGTTCCACACGGGCACTGATTACATACGCTACAGTATGCTGCGAATCACTAATGAGTTCCTAGATGAGGTTTGGGTGGAACAAGGTAAGGACCAAATTAAACATTTTAAGAAATTGTAGGATTAAATTGAACCAAAAAAATAAAATAAAATGAACCAAAGTAACAAATTAGAGGACTAAATCAATAATTTAGCAGTAATTATTATATTATATATTTTTATTATTATTAATTATTATAAACAGATTATTAATTTAAATAATAATTATATATATATTATTCACTATTATTATTATTTTATTATATATATATATATATATATATATATAATAATAATAATAATAATATATATATATATATAAAATGTGAGAAATAATGCATTCCACCACCATAAACTTCTGAAGAATCATGAAAAGAAAAAAATACCTCCACCACCACAAAACATCTGAAGCACTATGAAAAGAAAAAAAAGATCACATAAATGGAGATGACAACATTAACAGTATGTCACATGTCAATCAGTGATTTTTTTTTATGTTTTTTAATTTGTTTTAAATTTTTTATTTTTATTTTGTTGCAATTTTTTGCCACGTGTCAAGTCCCTCATGTGACATGTAGCACTCGGTGACAGATGGCAACACTGACACATGTCACTATCAAATGTTATTACATACGTGTTGTTCCTGTGGAGAACAAATAAGATATGTCAGACAAAAGTGTTACCTTACCTCAATCCGCAATCTCCTCAATAGGCTTCCTCCCGGTTGCTATATGTCATTTGTGGATATCTCAGTTTGGACCGGTTTGGACCCAAGAGGGGTTACCTGTGGAAGAGACTCTGATGCTCAAGTCAGTCAAAATTCTCAAAAAGTCAAATCCCGTAATTAAGGGAGTAATGAATGCATACCTTTAATTGCTGGGATCCACACATATTTATAGATTATTAATTATGTCTAGCCTTGTCATGGGCTAGGCCCCTAATTGGGTCGTAGGTGGGCCTGGGTCTTAGGAGTCCATAGTATGGTGATTGCGTGCGTGCCAGGATCCAAGTATGAGACTTGGATGTTTTACTACAGACGAGGAGTCTGTAGGGCAGGACTATGAGCGGGATAGACTCATAGGGTTGGACCACGAATGAGTTAGTTTCGTGGGAGCACAGGGAAGTCCCAAGACCTAGTACATGCATATGACTCATGAAGGACTATGAGGTCATGGTTGGGTAATTTGATATGAGATATTTAATTATGTTATTTTGGGATGGGTAACATATTTATATTCATGTATTTTTTTATATGTATATTGTGCATAGCTCACCCTTTGTGTGTGTGTGGCGATGATCGGATAACTTGTTATCCGGGAGCAAATGATGTGACAGGTGGGCCAGGAGATGCTTAGACTCGGAGCGAGGGCTAGCAGGGGATGTTTTTGTAGATACATATATTCTATGTTTTATCATTTTAGCTTTAAGGAAATCATGTAAACCTGGCAGGAGCCATTGAATTTTATTTTAGTTTTATGAAATTATGGACTCCTGGTTTTGTAGCTTATCTTATATTAAAGTTTTAAATTTCCCTTGTTTTGGGAAACAATTTATATTGAATGCGGTAGCTATTGTATTTCAAATTTTATTTAATTAAATTAGTAATATTTCTTAGGGATGTTACAAATGCAGCGCACTCTCCACGTTGCTAGCCTTTTCCTCTCTTCTAGCCATTCTTCCTTTTCCTTCTTCCAGACCTCATTCTCCTCGGCATGTTTGTCAACCTTCTCTTACAACTCTTCCAACTTTTCCTGATTCCCTTCCTTCAACTCCCTCTAGTACAAGGACCCAACCCGACGCCCCAATAGTAGCGCCTTACTACCAAATTCCACCATTGTCCTCACCTGATGGTTAGGATCCATGTTATTGATTGAATTAATCAGCGTCTCCAACACATTAATTTCAATATCTTGCCGCACAACCGTCTCTGGTAGCTCAATCAGCCCTGCTTCCGGCCCTTTTGTGCCACTAGACGACCCCACCCCTAACAGAGCGACCCAGACCTTCTTCACATCTTTACCCTTACCAGGCCTAGCTGGCAGCTCGACCTTTCTTTTGGCCCCACCATGTACGTGAACATCCACCAGTGACTCTTGCAAGTTAGTAACCTTAGTGTTCCCAGCAGCCTTAGCTCTAGTCGCTTTCTCCTTTCGCAGTGTTTGGAACAGAGTCAAGTTCTTCTTTCCCATCTGCGCCATGTGACCTGTAAACAACAACACACATCCATCAGACCACTCAAACATAATATAATACTCAAATATACAAAAAGATACCTTCAATATCAATAATCAGATGAACCGAATTATAAACCCTAACTAAACCCTTAGTGGGCATCTTATCGCTAAAAAGCATCACCGCATCCACCACCTCCCGGTCAGCCACCGACAACTCCTCCCTCACCATTCCTTTTTATCACCAAGGGTTGCCGGTCCAGAAAAAGGGAAATTTAGTACTCCCATCGTTAGTGTAAAAATGTAAGCGTCCAACTTGCTTTACCACCACTTTAAAGAACTCATCTTTAAAGTGTTTGAAAGACTGAGTAAAAGCACCCAGTCTGTTAATTCTGGGCCGGCTTATAAGCGAAAACCACGTGGTCGGACTTCTCGGCCTCGTATCAAAAAAGTAGAGGAACGGCCGCGGAGTAGGTTACAAGTACAAAGCCATACACAACAACCGAAACGCCTGCAAGTATGCCCAGCTATTTGGGTGCAGTTGAGTGGGAGCAACATTCAACAAACGCAAGACTCCCATGGTGAACTCGTCAAATGGAAATCGGATGTGCAGTTGTGAAAAGTGACACATGTACATGTAAAAGAACTCCTCGACAGCTCCATCTCGGTCGTGGCAGACACATTCTACTGCAGTTACCCTCTTTGGCACCACTATATCCCTTCGAGCACCTTTGTGAAGCGTCTCGGTCGTGGCAGACACATTCTTCCCGCCAAAAGTCATAAGTCATATGAAGCGTCACAACGCACACCAAGAGTCACCAACCTCAAAATAACGGTGCAAAATCCCTTCGATTAGACCTCTGACATCTGTCACCCCTTCACCTGCCACAAACCTATTTAGATCCCAAGCCTTAACATTGTTAATCATACTTAAAGGCTAGGGGACTAGTGTACCACACCTAGCCGGCCTAGCCAAACACACTTCTTATCCTTTTTCGTTATAGTTATACCAACAAAGACTAGGTACTGGTGTACCACACCTAGCCGGCTTAGCCTGATCATAGCCGTCTACATAGCCCCCAAAGACGCAAATAATCACCATGTATGAACGAGTAACAGTACCCGACCTAAGCCGCTAAAGGGTAACCGGCCTAAGCCGCTAACTTAGAATAACTAACCAAGAACTTGACAAATTCAGAGCGTTGTAGGCCCCTAAAGGCCCACGATAATCGGACTTAGGGGAATGGCCTAAGACCCAGGCCCACCTACAGCCCAAACAGGGGCCTAGCCCATGACATGGCTAGACATAATTAATAATCTATAAATATGTGTGGACCCCAGAAATTAAAGGTACGCATTCATTACTCCCTTAATTACGAGATTTGACTTTCTGAGAATTTTGACTAACTTGAGCGTCGGAGTCTCTTCCACAGGTAACCCCTCTCGGGTCCAAACCGGTCCAAACCGAGATATCCACAAATGACATATAACAACCGGGAGGAAGCCTACTGAGAAGATTGCAAATTGAGGTAAGGTAACACTTGTGTCTAACATATCTTATTTGTTCTCCACAGGAACACGTGTCTTTAATCAAATTTAGTCTCCACATATGTCTCTTTGATTCAATTTAGTCCCAATTTGTTTTCGAATTAGAGCAATACCCCATCTAAATTGAAACCAATTTTTCTATTTATATAAATGTTATACTAATTTTTTTATTAATTTTTTTTAACATATTACGTTGTTATATATTATTAATCCATATTTTTATAAAAATAAATTAATTAATACCATTTTAAAGTATTAATTTTATTAATTAAAGCAATTCACCCCCTCTTAGTTTTTGTCCATAAGCGAATCATTATGTTGCACGATTATAACACATGGCAAGACACTACAACTGTTAATGTCAGTGTCAAGTCTCATTGTCTTGATTTCATTTTAGTCCCTATATATGCCACTTTGATTCAATTTAGTACCAATTTTTTCCAAATTAGAGTTATAATCACTCTAAATTGAAACCAAATTTATTATTTGTATAAATATTATATTGAATTTTTATTAAAAAATACTTTTGAATATATTACATCGTTATATATTATCAATCCATGTTTGTTAATCTATGTTTTTTTATAAGATTAAAACTAATTAAGTATAAATATTTTTACAAAAAAAAATATTTAAAAATAATTAATATATTATTAATCCATGTTTTTTATAAAAATAAATTAATTAATACCTTTATATAAATAATAAATTTGGTCCTCTTTTAATCGGGACATAATTTATTATTTGTATAAATGTTATACTAATATTTATATTAAAATTTAATGATAAAAGTCATTATTAACAAAACATGGGTCAACAATATATAACAATTTAATATGTTGAAAAGTCATTTTGAATAAAAAATATCATTATAGTATTTATACAAATAATAAATTTAGTCTCAAATTAGAGAGAGCCAATATTATCTATTTTGAAAAAATATTAGGAATAAATTGAATGAAAATGACATGTATCGATTCAAAGAGACATATATAAAGGTTAAATTGAAATAAAAACAATGATACTTGTCTACTTGTCACTGACGCTACGAGTGTCACGTGTCACACAAAATACTTGATATAGGTAACAAAATTTGTTTGTAAAAGAAAAATATTAAAAAAAATAAAAAAATTACAAATTAACACATGACATGCCGTTAATCTTGTCAGTAATTTTTTTTTTAAATAATATTGAAACATTTTTTCACAAGTTAGGATGCAATTGATAGTTTTTTTGAAAAGTTGTGACGCAATTGAAATACTTTTAAAAACAGAGACGACATTGAAACGTTCCCACAAAAGTGAAGATCAAACAAATAATTAAGCCTTCTTTATATTCTTATTGTCAAGTTTCCCGATCATAGTTTGCCCGTCCCAATATGATAAATTGAAAAAAAAAGTAAATTATTTTTATTTGGTTCCGATACAAGGTACTATTACAAACTTTAAACATAAAAAATAAATAATTTTTTTTTTTAATTTAGTTTATTTCATATCATAATAACATTGCTAAATATCAATTTCTTGAGTAATATAATTAATATTGGTGTTAACGGTTATAGTCTAGAATGAGGATTCCACCGGAAATGACAAAAACCGGTGAAAAGCACATTCTTAAATTTAACGTTCACCGTATAGTATATTGTATAATACAATGAAAGAATTAATTAATTTGTTTCCATTCATATTTTCTTAATCTCAATAAATATAAAATGAATATATTTATGATACAATTTAAATTATTTAATAAAATAAAAACCATGTTACTTAATTACATGAATGTTTAAAAATTAATTAAATATTAATTACATGAATGTTTAAAAATTAATTAAATATTACTTTAAAGAAGAATGGCACATAAAAAGAAAAGTTTGACTCCTGAAACATCTAATGTAACAGACTTAATATTTTTCTTCTTTTGACAAAGGTACATCAGTTTCACAGAATTCTTATCACTTTTACCCAACATATATGACCTAATTCTAATGATATAAATATGTGTCTCAGTTGAATACCGAAGTGAAAAAAGAATAATTAGATATACTAGAAGAAATAGTAAAACAAAAGAAGGCAAAGAATGGCTTTGATGAAAGTTACTTTGGTAGCAATTGTTTTTGCTTTGATAGCTTGTAATGGTAAGGTGTTTGAGTTTTTTTGTTCATTTGATAAATCATTTTTGTGGCATGCGATGTAGATATTAAAATCCTAATTCATGAGATTTAATGTTTGAATATACACATATAGTTTTACGGTTTACATGTTAAAATTTGATACTTAACATGCTTTTATATATATATTCTAATGATGACATGTGTTTTTGTAGGATTTGTCTTAGGTAAGGAAGAATGTAAGGAGAGTAAAGATTGCAAGGGGAAAATAGATTTATGCAAAGATTCAGCAATTTGTGTTAATAAAGTTTGTCGATGCTCGGTGAGTATAGTAGGAAAGCTCCAAGTTTGTAAAACTGCTGCTGATTGTCCAAAATGTCCTCCAGGATTATGTAATCAACAATATTGTGATGTAACCACTGGTGAATGCTCATGTCTATGTTAAAGACACCGAGAAATTTATCAATAAAAATGCATTTGGAAATTACTTAAAATAAACAATACAACTTCAAAATTGTTATCCAAATTAAAACTTTTGTTTTTTAGGTTTTCTTTTTACACGTTTAAGAATATAATTGTCGGAAAACTGAATCTTGAACTTTTTTTATCAATATTGACGTGGGTTGGAATTCATCCTGGCAGACACTGAAGTTTAAACTTTTTCTTCCAAAAAGTTAAATAATGGAAATAAAATATTTATAAATGTTGGAAGTTAAACATTATTGTGATAAAGTTATGTTATGAGTATCTAATTAAACTTAAATTTAAACAAAAATATTTGTTCATACAAAATTCATATATAAAATAAGTCTTTAAGGATTTTATCTTACACTTTTCCTTTATATGCATATCCTAAATCTGGACAGGGATTTGCTTATTTATATATCTAATACATGCATAGTAGGTGACATTGGCAATAACACAAGGCTAAGTTCCTGAAATAAAACTGTCATCATATTATGATGAAATATTTAAACAAGAACAAACAATGAAAATAATTATTACAATTTCTCATTATGTCATCATATGCATGCACTG
>Ga0214543_1009229_pt1 | contig 15519 bp, 11 predicted proteins | sample CNSS2metaG_FD_160094 | JGI IMG/M metagenome (GOLD analysis project Ga0214543, IMG submission 160094) | Root nodule microbial communities from cowpea collected in UCLA plant growth center, Los Angeles, California, USA - CNSS2 | ecosystem: Host-associated > Plants > Roots > Nodule | place: USA... | reverse complement strand
CATCTTCTTCCCTTAAACTCCTTATTTATCTGCACTTGCATTTAAAGTAACTATTACTTTAAGTTAATTAATTAAATTTTGAGAAAAATTTTAAAACCTGTCAAGAATTTTAAAAATCCAATTCACCTCCCCTCTTGATTTTTGACCTTTGTTTAGTCATTCCGCTGCGCGATACCAACAACTTATATTTAACTAACTAACTAACTAATAAAATACTATCCATCCAATTGAATCAGATTTTGTTGAGGACTTTACCGAAAAAAATTGTAGTAGAAAATTACTACCAGTGTACGAGCCAAACACTTTTCTTATGAAATTTCAGTTTCCACTAAAATGGACTCATTCAGACTAACCACAAAATTCTCAATAACAATATGAATCCAAAAGTAGTAACAAATCTAACGAAATTGAAAGTATGCGATTTAGAAAATATGACGAAAATTTGAAAAATGAAAAATTGAAAAGAGCATGAGCCTGATGCAATAAGGGAATCGAAGTTGTAATTTGAAATTAATAGTCATTATCGGTACTTCGGTGAAGCCGTAGAGAGATAAGGTTGGTGATATTTTCAACCCCATACGAGAGGATAAACAAAGACAAAAATAACAAAGCACAACCTCTCTTTATTTTTATTTGCAATTATGACTATCTTCACCGTTATTTCACTTTATTACATTATTATACATTTTATACAACAATTATAATAATGTTGTAAGAATATTAAACATTAATTTATTCTCGCACAATTTATTTTTATTTTAATCTAAAATTATCTTTTTTTTATCAAATATTCTTAACAACATTCATTTCAATTATTTCAATCATTTCAATTATTTTTTATCATTTTTTATCAAATATTCTTAACAACAGTCTTAACAACGAAGTGTAGCATATAATTGTTTTGGAAATTTATTTATATTTATTATTTTTTAAATTACAAAAAGATCTTTATATGTATTTAGCATAAGTTTTTGAAATAGTTCTCAAAACTTTATACGAAATACTCCAAATCGAAATTTCTTTGAGATTCATACTAATTTGTTTCTAACATTGAAGAATAAATACTCTTATTCCTACCTAAGGTTGTGTTCTCTTGAGAAGATAGGTTTGGGGGAGTGTGTGAAGATGAATTTGTGTAGATTTGAGTAGTTGAATATGTGTGTTTCTTTGAGTGGATTTAGAGAATAAAGTGAGTGGATTTGGAAATGAAATTTATGAAAGTTAGTGAGTGATTTGAGTGATGAGATAGATTAAAAAAATTGTTTTAATAGATAGAATTTGAAGATTACCAAAATACCCTTGATAGTAAAAAAATGAAATGATTATTGGATAAATTAAAAATATTAAAATTTAATAATTTCAATTTAATAAATTGTAATAAAAATTTAAATTTAAATTAAAAATATTAAAATTTAAAAATTTCAATTTAAACACTGGTTACATAACTGGTGCACACACTATTTCACACATACACACAATACTAGTTATGTAATCGGTGCACACACTATTTCACACACACACAACACCGGTTATGTAACCGATGAACACACTATTTTACACACGCACAACACTGGTTACATAACTAGTGCATACACACACACACACACTATTTCACACACACGTACAAGGATAAAAGCGTAAAATTTCACCCCATACTCTCAAATCTTCGCATCCTACCCATGATTTGAGAATTCATGGATCCCGCTTTTCACGCTTTCATATCATCACAAATCAACCCATAAGAACACATTTCCTTTTCACCATCTGTCTTCGTAAACTCTTTTAAATAGTTAAATCGCATCAAGTGATCTAAATCAAACTGAAATCCTAACTTATAGGTAACTTAAATTGAAAATATGATTTAATACATTTTTCAAAGGCTCGATATATTAGATATTTCCAAAGTAAGAATTGAGAATGAAGAACAAAAAGGTACATGAAAAATTTCAATTAAAACTCATTCAATTATTAAATTTTTTTTTTTATGTCTTATATGTTCCTGAGATTACCCAAAATCTGTTAAGTGTTGCTCAAATGTTAGAGAAAAGTTATAAGATATCATTTGAAAACAAACTTTGTATGATGAAAGCGCTAACAACATAAAAGTATTCAAAGTTTATATGAAAGACAACAAATTTGTTTTGGATTTGATGGAGGAATTGGCTACAAACGAGGAAAATATAAAAGAAGTGATGGCAAACCCTTAGCCAAAGGACCAATGATAAGAAGCATGACCAAGCACATTCAAGAAGAGCTGGAGTCATATGTGAAAGGTGAAACCAAGCTCTTATTCTCTTGGGCCATTTTGAAGCATATCTAGTAGAGTAGGAATGATTTGGGCCTTGTAGTATAGAATTTTCTTTCTAGGCCTTGTATCATGGGCCGAGTAGTGTAGGGTTTTGGTCAACATGGGTCAACATAAGTCAACTCTCTAAGTCAACCCATAGGTGGCACCTTTTATGGTTGACTTTTAGTCAACATCCACTTAGACCATCTTGGGAAGCAAGAAAAGGGCATGATTGGCTCTCCCTTTTGAGATAGTAGTGGCCATGCATTCTCCTCCTAATGGAGAGGCTTCTGTCTTAGTATTTGTCATGTGTCCTTCTACTAGTAGAGAGGATTTTTCCATAGTTGTGGTCACATGTCCTCTTCCTAATGGAGAGCATTTTAGCCTTGTTACCCAAGTTAGAAAAGTTGAGGTTTTTAGGGTTTTGCATCTACTTTTGTGAGACACCTCACTACAACAAAAATTACTTTAGACAACAACATAAAATTGTGATCTAAATTATAAAAACCATAGTCTAAAGATTAAACCACGGTTTTTTAGGTGTGGTATAGGTTAGTGTAGCTATAGGTAATAGGCGACGGTTTTTAGTACAACAATACTTTTAAAATTGTTGCTTAAAATCCTCACAATAAACAACAGTTTTTCATATTGATTTTAGACCTCACCTATATTTTTAGACCACATTTTTACTGGTTTTGCCCACATATTTTAAAGCAACAGTTATATAATCATGGGCTTTTATGATATTTATACAACATTTATAAAAATGATGTTTATTATATGTTTAGGCCACATTTATTTAGCCGTTGTCTAATTTAGTGTGGTCTAAACTACAAAATGTTGTAGTGCCTCTAGGATTAGTTGGTTATAAATAGAGGTTCTCACCCCATGTAAAAATCACTTTGAGGTTAGTAATGAAATGTTGCCAAAAATTTGAGTCATTCTTCTAGTCTCCAAAGTCATGGCTAAAGCATCCTATGTGGTCTCCTCTAGCCCACCTTCCTCTAGAGTTGGTCTAACCTCTCATGAGAGCATTAAACATCAACTTTTCCACCACTTACACACCTAAACCAAGAGTTATCTCCACCCATTCTTCCATTGCTTTTGCGCACCACACCACCTTGAACTTATCTTCATGCTTTTGATCTTCCTAGCTTGGGGAGGAGACCACCAAGAAGGATAAAAAGAAAAAAAAAATATGAATATCTCTTGAAGAAGTATGATGTTCAAGTGAAGAAAGTTTGTGGAGACCCACATTCTAATATTCATCAAAGGTCAAATGTCACTATCATAAAATTCATAATCGACAAAATAAAAGATGGTGATAGAAGAAAAAATAAAATGAAGAATGTTAAATTGAATGAGGATATGGTCCATAGAAGAAAAGAGAAAAGAAAAAAAGAAGGGAAAATCAAGAACCAGATTTGAAATTGAAGTAAACAAATACTAAGCGAGAAAAAATGTTTAAAGAAATGTTTTGTAAATATTTCAGTTTTAAAAATATTTTTCAATTTAAAAATTAATTATTATTTAGATTTAAAAGATAAATATTTAGATTTTGTAAATATTTAATATTTGATATTATGTTAAATTTTATATATATATATATATATATATATATATATATATATATATATATATATATATATATATATATATAATATTACATAAATAAAATAATAAGTTTCTTTGTACAATATATGTCTTTTATATCTCTCGTATCCCTTGTATCTTAAAACCACTAAAAAATTTCCCAAAAGACCCAACCTTGCACCCTTGATTCAGTGATTTCTATATTTTCATTTTTAAAGGAATTTTACACACATTCCACGATGTTATTACCATGAAGAGATGAGAAAAAGTTGTTTTCTAATTACCTATCTATAATTTTATCACAATTTAGCTCAAATTAACCAATAATACGTAAATACGATCAAATAATTTAAAATAATCTATTTATAATACAATTGAAAGGATCACAAAAAGCAAATTTCTACACGTGGCATCTTCTCAATCAATCTTCCATTTGAAAATTCAAAAAAAAATTTACTTCTTTAAGTATTTCTTACACGTGTCTTTTCCTCAGCTTGCCACGTATGCATATTCACTTTCCATCTCTTTGTCACTTTCCACCTCTCTCACTTTTTTCTAAAAGTCTCTTCACTTTCCATCTCTCAAACCCTACCATCTCTTTCTCACTCTCCACCTCTCTGTCGCCTCAAACCTTACCATTTCTTTATCATTTCTTCTTCGAATCCTACTCTCTATTTTCATCTCTTCACTTTTCATCTCTCAAATACCCAACTCAAACCTTTTTCAATTTTAAACCCTAAATGTTTTTTTTTTCTATCATTTCAGTGATTGTTATCACAATATGTTTTCACCATTGGCTTATTCGACCACTACTTGGTAAGGTTATGGTAAGGTTATAGTTTTTTTTATGTAGTGATTATTTTTATGTAATTTCCAACTTCGTTTTTGTTTATTTTTCAGTTCTTCGACCACTACTTCGTAAGGTTTTGATTTTTTTGTGTAGATGATTACTTTTATGTATTTTCCAACTTCATTTTTGTTTATTTTTTGGTTATTCTAACACTACTTGGTCAGGTTTTGGTTTTTTTTGTTTCTGTATTTTTTTTGTAGATTGTTTTTTTTTTGGGCTTATGTCTTCACTAACAAAGAAGACCGGAGAAGTCTTTAAGTCCAAAGATCAGGTTTTGGTTATGCCTTCACCAATTATTGCTTTTATGTTTTTTTTGTTCTTGATTTACGTTGTTTGTTTTTGGTGCCTGGATACCTTCACCGAACATCACGCTATCAAACAGAGTGACGAAGATCTATCAAAGAGCTTTGAAGTCCAAAATCAAGACTGAAAAAGATAAATATCTTTAAAAGGTTTGATTTTTAAAAAGTTTGAGGTTTAAAACAGAAAGATGAAGATCATTTCTCTATTTTTTCAAAAGGTTTAATTTTTATTATTCTCTGTCTTCTCCTTCCTCTCTTTTCTCTTTCATTTTCTTTTCCTTTTTTATTGCATAATATGTCTTTGTTTTTTTTTTTTTGAATATTTTCATTTTCATTTAATTCATTGTGATTTGTTCCGGATGTATGTGACTTTTTTTTCAGGACATCTTAGGATACATGTGATTTTTAATTTTAGAACATCTTAACTTTACTTTTGTTTTTGGGATTCGGAAAATTTTCAGGAAGGAGAAAATCAAAGAGCTCTTGCAGTCCAAAATCAACACTGAAAAAGATAAATATCTCTAAAAGGTTTGATTTTTAGAAAGTTTAACGCTTAAAACAGAAAGATGAAGATCACTTCTCTATTTTTTTAAAAGTTTTAATTTTTATTATTCTCGTGTTTTGTTTTTTTTTGTACGTGAGTGTTTCTTCTATCTTCTTATTATAATGAAATGAAAAAGATAAGAAGAAGAAAGTAGGCTGTGGGAAGAAAAGGCCTTCTCCACTTTAGATTTTTGTTTGGTTATTGATGAAAGGTTAATGGAATGAGGTAAAACCAAATTATTATTACAATAATTCTCCTCTTTTTTTCTCACTTCTTTTGTTAGTTTCACTTGAATTCAATGATTTTAATGTATTGTTGGCTTTGTGTAGTGCAGATAGAAAAAAACAAATCTGAATTGAATTGAGGTACAAGAAATCTTTGAAAAAAAGTAGGAGAAGTATGAAGAGGCCAAAGGTCTCTGTTAATCAGAAGCATTTTAAAAGGTTTGATATTTAACATTGATTACTTTCTTCTTAAAGCTTCTACCACTTTATTACCTTCAATAGTTTCAGAATGCATCCTACCATTCCAAATGTTCACGGTTACACCTTTTAAGCCAAGTCAACCTTTTATCAAAAATCTTTTTTTTAATCTCTTCATGCATTTGCAAAGTTTGCATTTAGTAGCATTTGTTGCAATTCTTTGTTGGCCTCATTTCTAACACTGGTATTTTGATTTCTTTTTTTCTCTTCCTTTTTTATTGTCTTCAATTGGTTTTGCTGAGAAAATATCTCGGTATCACCTTGATTTGTAACCTAAGGTCTTTATTTTCCCTTTTCAAGTTTTATTTTGGTTTTTCATTTCTGATTTCTAATCTTTAGAATCTCTATTTTCATATGGTTGTTTTTTGGTTTTTGGCATGCATTTGTTGTATAATTTGACTACATTGTTTTCTATTCTTTATGGTAGTGGTTGATTTTGTTATGCCTATGTTTGGCTTCACATTTATGTGATTTTGTTGTCTTTTCATTTTATCCGCACAACATTAATACCTATAGAATCTATGTTTTCATATGGTTGTTTTTTGGTTTTTGGCATACATTTGTTCTATAATTTGAGTACATTGTTTTCTATTCTTTATGGCAGAGGTTGATTTTGTTATGCCTATGTTTGGCTTCCCATTTTATGTGATTTTGTTGCCTTTTCATTTTATCCGCATAACATTCATACCTATGTTGCCAACTACACCAATGCCATTAAAATTACAAATATTTTGCCTATTATTCTTCCTTTAACATATTTAATGTGGTTTTAGTTTTAGTGTCATTAAGTTTTACAAATATGAATGATATTGATTGATGAAATACAATAATAAAAGGGAACATATTAGGTAACAACAATATTTTATTTTATGTTACTTATCATTTATTTGGTGGTGTTAGTTTATTTAATGTTTTTTGTGGTGAAAGTTGTTAAGTTCAATCGACTTCATATAAGTTTACTATTAGGAAAGAGGAGAAATCAACTTTCTAAAGAAAGCCTATGAGTTATTTATTCTTTGCGATGTTGAGGTTTAATAAGAAATAAATAAAATCTCTATTATTTTTTGTTGAAATATTAATATCAACTTTCCTACTTTGCATTGATGTATTAATCCAAAATATGTTGCAGCTTTGAGCAGGAGTGATGTACATTATTGATGTACTAATACAAATAAAACAACAGATGTAGTTGTTATTCTATTAACAACATACCCATTCTAAAATTGCAAAAATGTTAGGTACAAAAATTGTAATTAATCCATTCAATATCAAAATTAAAGCTTTTTCAATACAATAAATATATACAATAAGTTAAGTTATTATACACAGATTTCATTTGTCATAATGAATAAAAAAGACGTGTTGGAAGGACATGGTTTTTTCATTACTTTGCTTATAATTATGGTTGTGAACTCTGATGATAAAAGATTCTTGAAAGATGGAAAAGTTTCTTCATCTTTGAAGAGGTAATTGTTGGAAAAAGCATCAAAAAGTATCTTGCAGTAATTTTGGAAGACCTCTTATAGTAGTGTTAAGAAATTGAAAATTTGTTTTTTTTTTTCTTTCTTTTGACAACACCATTTGAATGCATAATATTAAACAAAAAAAAATATAAAACATCAAATTTCCGAAAATTTTATCTACAACCAATATAATTATGAATACTATTATAATTTTAGTCCACATTTATAATTGTCCAAACCTTTTTTCTCTAATTATTAATTTTATTAAATATTTAATATTTAATTAAGATTAATAAAATTATTAATTAGTATTATTAATACCATCCATTAATAATATTATTTATTGTTAATATCATTCTTTATTATTGATAATTAAAAGTAAATATTGCTACTATTAATAATATTATTATCTTTTTTAATATTATTATTTACATAAAAAATTATTTAATTATATTTTGTTAAAACTTTTACTACTACTTTTTAAATAGGCTAAGTTATGTACTTACATGCGAAATTGAATTTATTTCTCTCTCAAAGTTCATATAAATTTTCTCCAAAACCTACTGACTACACATCCATATATTTCCCATATATTTCTTGTTGTTTGTATTTGAATTCAACCGGCTATAACGAGGCAATGATGTTTTCTACAATTACATCATATATGAGTGAAGAGTTATGTCCTGGATAGTTGACTTTGTATTTGTGTGAATGAGCCATGTGTCAATAAAATTTTATTGCTCATAAGCTTTTTCATTTGTGGCCTAAAGTTATTCATCAGATATTGATCACATATAGTAAGATCTTAAATATATAATTCATATTCTTAAAGTTTAAACTTCTATCCAATTAATTTAATTAAAATGAGATACAAATTGAAAACTTTATTTGGATTTTAAAGAATTCAAAACTGTGTTCATTATGAGTAGTTTATTCAAAAGATTTATTTATGTTCATTTCGATTTACATTATTTTTATGCAAAGTATCTATTTGGTTTGGGAATTGACATTTTATTGTTCAATTTTTACTTTTGAATGAGATGTCGATGAAATTTTATAAAGTCAAATAATATCAAATAAATAAATAACAATGAAATACCAATTATTATGATTATTCTAATACAAATTGATAGAGTGTGGAAGGACTTTGTTTTTAAGAACATATTGGTCGAAGGTGACCAGTATTCTTTGAAGTAGACATGACAACAGAATCAACAATATGTTTACCTTATATGTGAAATGTTTACCAAATTGTGGTCATCCTACCTTAGACAACATTGTAATATTTTGGAAGACCAAATATGGGAAGATTATGTTTGACAATTGATATGAAACAATTATGATGATATTTACTTTATATAATTATGTATGTATTGTGTTAGGTTACATATTTTATATTGTTTTATCTATTCAAATATAACACGTTTGTTTGAAAATTTGATTTTGACATCTTATTGAATATTCAGTGATAAATAATTTTATGTTTATAATTCTTTATAAAAGTTATCCTATTGAATTGATTTTGACATCTATTGAATATATCATTTACTTTGATAACTCTTAAACTTTTTAAAACATTGACTTTTATTTAATTCTGAAATATAAAAGTGATCTTTAAAAATATATATTAAGGTATTTTTATTTAATTGAAATATAAAAATGACTTTTGAAAATATATATTAAGATATTTATATGATAAGATTAACCGAAATCAAGTTTAGTTAACTATCATTCAACATCAATTTTAATTTATACTAATTCATTTGAATTAAAGATACTATATTTAATTTTTTGTTATAACTAATGTATTAGTTAATGTTGTTTAAAATTTGTTCATTTATTGTGGTTGAAAAATAACTAAAATTCATATATGAAATGGAAAAAAGTTCCTTATATATAATGTGAGGTTGTTGTAGCCATATTTTGTAAATTTTTCATATACAATATATGGTCAATTTTTTCATCAAAAATATTGTCTGTCAAATAGTTTTAAAATAGTTCATTCTTTTCATGTGCTTTTTGAACGAAATTGTACAATGTATAATATATTGAACAGAAAAGTGGGAATTGTAGTCTTTTACATCAAAGAAACCACTCATTTACATGCAAAACAACAAATGGAAATATGACTTTCCATTTGGGTATATATTATGAAAAATGATGGTGTTCATTATTTATGATTCTACATTTTAGTGCAATAAGGTTCAAATTTAATAAAAAACAATTAAATATTCATATCATAAATATTTGAAAATAAGGATACATAATTGTTCTTTAAAAAAAATGAAAATGTCATACAAACAAATACTACTGGAAAATGTACACAAAAGTAAATTCTTCCAATTTTCTACTCAGAAAACATTATTTTATATCTTTGATATTGACATTCTATCAAGCGTCATTATGTTATGGATGAAAGTAATCGTGAAAAAGCAAAAATTACCAGAATGATGATTCCTACTAAAAAGTTAGACAATAAGAGTAACAATTATCTATCTCAATGTTATTTGTTGTATCTCATCATGTATACTTTTATAACATTGTGATATTTGTTCTTCAAAACAAAACAAAAAACACAAATATGAATAAAAACAATACAGAAACAAATATAGTTCTAAATCAACTTCCTCAAAAGCTTCAAACTAGAGGTATAATCATGTTTACTTTGTTGATTCATTCTGAATGTTCTCAAAATTAAAATGCATATGTCTTTGAATAGAATGGAAAAAATGAATCAAAAGATGGAGGAAGAAGAAGAAGCCGGTTGATTCTCCACAAATTTGTTCCCAAAGTATTAATACACCAGGTTCTTCAAATATTACAAATATGTTTAATAAATCATTGAAATCTTTATTTTTAACAAAGTTCTAAATTTTTTCACCAAGTCTAAATGTAAAAGAAGAGATTAAAACATAATCTGATATAGTTCCACTTAGTTGGACATTTGAAATATAATTTAATCTAACATGATCCTTGGTTTTTTAAATTATTTATACACTATTCATGTTCTTTGTGAATGATGAATGATCAATGTTTGATATTTATGCAAGAGTCTTTATTTTTTATGGAACTGATTTGATTATGTAATCTATATAACTAATTTTACCCATGGGATAAGGTTTTATTATTAGTGTTATCCTTTCCGGGTTTTGGTGTGCATAATCAACCCAAATGTTATGATTCTGTTAGAATATATGATGCATATATTCTATATTTATGTATATCTTCTCTTTTGTAACGTAGCCATTTATGATGCATATATGGTGCATATTTCTGTGCAGATTTTCTGCTAAGTGCAGATTCTGTATTAATTAGTTTCCTTCTTTATACTCTTGAATATTGTATATATTCTCACGTTTCTAATAAAACAGCACGGATTCAAATCCTTTCATGGTATCAGATTAGTTTTGATCCTAAATCCTTAACAACCACCTCTCCACCCCACTTTTCTTTTTCCGCTGCATTTTTTTCTAATGGCCAATCAACCCAAATTTCATCCTGCTTTGACTATCACCAGTGTTAAGTCCCTCATTCCCATAACATTGGATGCGGAGCATGGCATGTATCACTCTTGGGAGGCTTTATTCACGGTCCTTGTTAGGGTTCATGATTTACATCATCACATCATCTCTCCTACGGAAGCCAACGAGGTAGCCTCCTATGCCGCAAACCCTACTTTATGGAAGCGTCTCGATGCTGCGGTGCTTCGATGGATCTATGGGACTATCTCCATTGATCTCCTTCACGCTATATTGCTCAAAGACGACACGGCTCAAGGGGCATAGGCTCGTCTCGAATCTATGTTTCAGGACAACAAGGTTTCTTGGGCCACTCATCTTGAAGAGGAACTTGCGGACCTTAATTTCGAGAATTTTTCGTCGATTGATACCTACTGTAATCACATCAAGTCGTTGGCTGATCGACTTGCCGATGTTGATGCCCCTCTCACCAACAGCAGATTGGGTCTTAAACTCACGGTAGGGCTGCCTGAAGCCTATGCCCGGACAGTGGATATCATCCAAAATCAAGAACCATTACCTTCGTTTGCGAGTTGCCGATCTCGACTCAAGCTAGCGGAGCGGACCATTAAAAACTGCTTGGCAAAGGAAGGAAACTCCAACAACCGCTCTCAAGCCGCTCTCCTCACGAACACTGACAGCCACCACAATATAGACACCAACATTGTTGCCTTCTCTGCCTCATCTCATCAGATTTCCAAAGGAAATAAGCACAAAAAGTCCACCTCCAAGGTTTCTAGGAAAAGCCACAATAACAATGGGCAAGGGACCCTACCACAATCTGAACCCGGGCCATTTAATTGGCAGCAACAGCCATGGGCCGCCTGGGCTCCTTGGTTGGCTCAGTGGCCAAACCCGCCTCCATGCCCATATCCTGCTTCCTCCTGGGCACCGAAAAATATTGCTGCCACTACTACTGGGCCACGCCAATCTAGTCCAGGGGTCTTGGGTTCGTGTCCCCAGGTGTACAATGTAGTAGCACCATCCACTAGATACACACCCACGGACATTGAAGCAGTAATGCATGCTCTATCTTTCTCTCAACCGGATGGGAATTTCTATATGGACACCAACGCTACATCTCACATGTCTGCGGACCAAGGTATTTTTTCTTCTTATTTCAATTCGAGCATTAAACATCATAACATTGTTGTGGGTAGTGGACATTTGGTTCCAATTGTTGGTCACTCCAGTACTATGTTACCATCCCCTTACCCTCCCTTTCACTTGAACAATGTCTTACAAGCTCCTAAATTGATTAAAAATTTGATATTTGTCTGTAAATTCACCACTGATAATTCGGTTTCCGTTGCTTTTGATCCCCTTGGTTTTTCTGTGAATGACTTACAGACGGGAGCCAAACTAATGCGATGTGACAGTACCGGTGACCTTTACCCTCTCGTTTCAAACACTCCAGCCACTCCTCCAGTCAATAATTCAGCCTTTGCTACTGTTTCATCCGATCTTTGGCATACTCACCTAGGCCATCCTGGTGATGCTGTTCTTAGATCCCTTAGTAGCAAAAATTTTATTGATTGTAATAAGGCTTGTAAAACTTTTTGTTCCTCATGTCCTCTCGAGAAACATTCAAAGTTACCATTTTATGCTTCTATGTCGCACACTACCTCAACATTCTTCGAACCAAGGTCTCAGTTTTATGTCTCCTACTCAAATTTTATATCAATGTGACCCCATCTACTCGGACTTACACGTCTTCAATTGCCTATGTTTTCCTCTCTTCCCGTCCACTTCTATTCACAAATTGCAAGAAAGATCCATTCCTTGTGTCTATCTTGGTCCCGCCCCAAATCACAGAGGTTCAAAATGCTATGCCATGTCAAGTGAAAAAATTATTATTTGTCGTCCTGTGAAATTTGTTGAAACGGTTTTCCCTTTCTCTAAGATTCCCTCCCCTCACAAAGATGACTATAATTTTCTGGATTTTAATCCCATTTTTCATCAGTTGCACCACCAAAGCATTACTCCTCCCAATTTGGCGCACCAAGCTGACCCACCTTCCCCTCCTAGACTTGTGGCATCAACCGAACCCCCTCAGACCCCCCTCTCATTTATTGGGCCACCTTCCTCCGGCCCACCTCCGCCTCCTCACTCTACAGCTGGGCCACCTTCATCAAGCCCACTTCCTACACTCGGTACTATCACATTGCCTGCTCCTGACCATCACCCTGGTTCGCCCCCTTCTTTCCCTATGCCCACTAGGCTTATCCACCAACAAGACCATCAATCCTCCCCAAACTGGCCTACACCCATTCCCACACCGTTGCTAGGACCTACCCCTCATCCAATGACCACTAGAGCTTAAAATGGAATCTACAAAGCAAATTGAAAATATTTTTCTAATTTTTCTGCCATGACTACCACTACTATATCTCACTCACCCAAAGGTCCCGCTAGTGCTATTCGTGACCCGAATTGGAAAATTGCAATGTTAGATGAATTTAATGCTCTTATTGCTAATAAAACATGGGAATTGGTACCTAGGCCACCGGATGTGAATGTAATCAGGTCAATGTGGATTTTTAGACATAAACGCAACTCTGATGGTTCTTTTGAGCGCAATAAAGCCTGTCTTGTAGGTGATGGGAAAACACAGCAGCCAGGTGTTGATTGTGATGAGACTTTTAGTCTGATTGTCAAACCGGCTACTATTCGCACTGTCCTTAGCATTGCTATTTCCCAGGATCATTCACTTGTTAGATGTCAAGAATGCTTTCTTACATGGTTATCTTAACGAGACAGTTTATATGCATCAGCCCATGGGTTTCCGCGACAAAAGTCGCCCTGATCATGTGTGTTTACTAAAGAAATCTCTCTATGGACTTAAACAGGCCCCGCGAGCCTGGTATCAGCGATTTGCAGATTTTGTTACCACCATTGGTTTTTCTCACAGTAAATCTGATCACTCATTATTTATTTACAATCACGGCTTGGATATTGATACGATCCTATCCAGGAAAGAGTATGATCGTTTCTGAATTTGAATCCTCAAGAGGCACGACACGAATAAATCAGAGAAAAACGCGGAATAAGATAGAGATGGAGGACGCCACTATCTAGCAGATTGATAAGTCAAGTGAAGATTCGCCACAAAGATGTTAATCTTTGATAAGAACCAGAGGCCTAAGCCAAGAACAAAGAGAACCCTCTCTTTAATGAAAATCAAATTCAATATATGACTAAAAGTGTCTACATCAGTTTTTAGTACCTTTATTTATAGGCACATAAGTTTAAGCAAACCTGCAAACCCTATAAGAAGGCCCAAGCCCAAAACATAAAAGCATAAACTAATTATAAAAGAAAGCTCAAAACCCAAAAACATAAAACATAACTAATTTCTAAAAGAAAACCCAAAAGTTCATCTTCAAGTTCTTCTTGTATGGAATCTTGGGATAGTCATCTATCATTCCCTCCTTCTTGAAGAGAATTTGTCCTCAAATTCGTACCACTTGAAGTTTAGGAAATAGACTTCTATCGTACCCTCTGTCTTAAAGAGAATTTGTCCTCAAATTCGTCTCACTTGAAGATTCTTTATCAATCTCCCATATTTGGAGAGAATTCGACCCGAATTCTGAAAGGTCCTCCCGGGTCAAATACGCAACTTATAATGATATATTTGATGGCCCTGCAAGTATTGCACATCGACCCCAATCTATCTTTCATAGGTACCAGAATGACTAGAATAGCACAGGGACTCAAACTTTCCTGAATCGATCCTTTGTCCATAAGTTGCGCCTCATGCTTCTGTATCTCTTTAGTTTCTTCTGTGTTACTCCTATAGGTTAGCCTATTAGGAAGGGATGCACCCTGAATGAGATCCATATTATACTCAGTACCCATTTTAGGAGGTAAACCATGAGGGATGTCTTTAGGAAAGACATCATCATACTTTTTGAGAAGTTGCGTCATACTTAAAGACAAATAAGCTTGCACAGAAGAGAGACAAATATTGTTAGGCATAAGCAAATATAAGAGTTGTTTCTTAACCAACACTTTGTTTATTTCTTTTTCTCTCAATAAAAGGCTTTTATCACTCCTTATTTTTTTACCTTCCTTTTTCTTGCCTTTTTCTGGAATTTTCTCTCTTCCTTCTTTTCTCTCTTGCTCTCTTCTCACTCTCATCTTAATTTGATCCTCACAAACTTCTCTAGGAGATAAAGGTGTTAGGGACACCTTCTGCCCCTTAAACAGGAATAATACTTATTGGTTAGACCATCATGGGTTATATTTCTATCATATTGCCAAGGCCTCCCCAACAATAAGTGACTCGCCTCCATAGGTACCACATCACATACTACCTCATCGACATATTTACCGATAGAGAAAGTAATGTTCACCTACTTATCTACCACCAATTCTCCATCCTCACTCAACCATTGCAAAGTATAAGGACTAGGGTGCATAGATGTCACCAAACCAAGCTTTTCCACTAGCCGTTTACTAGCTACATTTGTACAACTTC
>Ga0214543_1009228_pt1 | contig 15521 bp, 9 predicted proteins | sample CNSS2metaG_FD_160094 | JGI IMG/M metagenome (GOLD analysis project Ga0214543, IMG submission 160094) | Root nodule microbial communities from cowpea collected in UCLA plant growth center, Los Angeles, California, USA - CNSS2 | ecosystem: Host-associated > Plants > Roots > Nodule | place: USA... | reverse complement strand
TATAATTCCTCATCTATTAAAGGAATGAGTGCACAAATTTGCTCATAGAGATAATAATGCCTAAATTATAGCTAATACAATATTTGACATATCTTAACACCCCCACTCAAGTTGGTGCATGGATATCACACATTCACAACTTGAATAGAGACTCATTAAACACTCTGCTTGACACTCCTTTAGTGAGAACATCATCCAACTACAATTCTGATCTTACAAAAGAAAAGGAAATTATTCCAACTTCAAGTTTCTCTTTGATGAAATGTCTATCAATCTCCACATGCTTTGTTCTATCATGTTGCACCGGATTGTGAGCAATTGCTATAGCCGACGTATTATCACAGTACAAACTCATAGTTTCCTTTTGTTTAAAGCCAAATCTGATAGCACATTTTTAATCCACAAAAGTTCACATACACCTAGTGTCATGCCTTTGAATTCTGCTTCAGCACTAGATCTTGCTACAACAGGCTGTTTTTTACTCCTCCAAGTTACAAGATTCCCTCCTACGAAAATAAAGTATCCAGAGGTATATCTTCTATCATCTTTTGAACCTGCCCAATTTGCATCAGTGTACCCTTCTACTTTTAAGTTTCTATGATTTGAGAACAAAATTCCTTTTCCAAGAGTGGACTTTAAATATCTCAAAATCCTCTCAACAACATCCATATGAAGCTTTTGTGGGTCATGCATAAATTGGCTAGCCACATTCACTTCATAGGTAATATTTGGACGTGTATGAGACAAATAAATTAATTTTCTTACCAACCTTTGGTATCTTCCTTTGTCTATGTTTGCTGAATTTGAGCATTGAAAGAATTTATGATTTTGTTCAATTGGTGTATCAACTGGTTTACTCCCAAGCAGCCCAGTTTTTTATAGTAAATCAATAGTATATTTTCTTTGACATAGAAAAATACCATGTTTTGATCTAGATACTTTAATACCCAAAAAATATTTGAGATTTCCAAGTTGTTTCATCTCAAATTCAGATGCAAGGTATTGTTGTAAACTGGAAATCTCATCTTGGTCATTTCCTGTAACAATCATGTCATCTACATATATAATCAAAGTTGTAATTCTTCCTTTTCCTCTCTTCAAAAATAAGGTGTGATCAGAGTTACTAGCTTTATAGCCAAAAGCCTTCATAGACTTGGTAAACCTTATAAACCATGCTCCTGGGGATTGTTTTAATCCATATAGAGCCTTCTTTAATTTGCAAATCTTCATTCCAATTGAATCTGTCATACCTGGTGGAGAATCCATATAAATTTCTTCCGAAATTTCTCCATGTAGGAAAGCATTTTTCACAACAAATTGTAGAAGAGGCCAATCTTGGTTTGCTGCTAGTGACAAAAGTATTCTCACAGTATTGAGCTTGGCTACTGGTGCGAACATTTCTTGGTAATCTACACCATAAGATTGAGTGTAACCTTTAGCCACAAGTCATGCTTTATACCTCTCAATAGTTCCATCAGCTCTATGCTTAATTGTAAATACCCATTTGCAACCCATAGTCTTCTTCCTTGTTGGTAAGGACACAAGATCCCAAGTGTTATTTTTTTCTAAAGCTGCCATCTTATAAACCATTGCTTTTGTCTATCTAGGATCTACCAAAGCTTCTTGTATATTACTAGGAATAGAAATTGAAGATAATTGAGATACAAATGATGCATATGACTTGGATAACCTGTGAGATGACACATATTTACTAATGCGATATTTAACTTTGGCTTGGAGGTCTGGTTCATATTTAGCAGGAGGTTGACCACGGTTAGAACGGGGTGGAAGATTATATTGGACAGTAGTAGACTCAATGGTTGGTGTGTTGGTGGTCTCATGCAGACAAGGATCCATTTCATGATCGGTTTCATCTAAATTAGTATTATCAAAGGTAGGATCAAGAGAAACAATTTCATGATTGGTTTCAACTACATTAGTATTATCAGATATAGGATCAGAAGGTACCTCTAAAGAGTCAAGTCGAACCTATGGAGAAGATTGAGCAATTGGTTAGGATCAGAAGACACTGTATTATCCAAAGGAGAAGTTTCCATATTTAGGATTGGCTCACTTCCTGCAGAATGATCCTCACACAATAATTTATCTTTACAGTATAATTTTATATATGGGATATCAAACATAATAACATCATGATTATGTTTCATTGTCGCCCTGAAGTGTAGAATCAACATAAAAAAAACTATGCTCATTAAATGTCACATCCATAGAGATATAAAATTTCTTTGATGGTGGATGGTAAGCACAATAGCCTTTTTGAGATGATCCATACCCAACAAAAACACATTTTAAAGCTCATTCTTCAACTTTTGTACATTGATGTGGGTGTAAGTGAACATATATAACACATCCAAAAATATGAGGCGGTAAAGAGACTATGAAAGGAAGGATACAATGATCAAACAACACATCTAAAGGCCTTCAAAAGTTAAGCACACTAGAAGGTGTTCGATTAATCAAATAAACTACAGATCTCACAACCTCACCCCATAAATGAGATGGCACATTACCATTTATCAAAAGGGATCTTGTCACCTCTAATATATGTCTATTTTTTCTTTCAGCCACTCCATTTTGTTGTGGTGAATAAGGACATGTAGTTTGATGTAAGATGCCATTGGAGTTCATTAACTCGATTAATAGTCTTAAAATATTCCCCTCCATTGTCTGATCGAATGACCTTAATGTGTGTATTAAATTGAGTAACTATCATATGATGAAAGGAACAAAACACATTACACACATCACTTTTATGTTTAAGCAAATACACCCAAGTTACCCGAGTACAATCATCAACAAAACTGATAAACCATTTTTTCCCATTATATGTAGATTGTGGGGCAGGGCCCCAAACATCTGTATGGATTAATGAAAAAGGAAAATCTATTTTTTTATTACTTAAAGGAAACACAATACGATGACCTTTTGCCATTACACAAGTTTCACAAATAAAATCAGAAATATTGCATTTATGAAATAGTGATGGAAATAATTTTTTCTAGATAACCAAGAGAGGTATCTCCCAATCTTCTATGCCATAACCAAATTTCCTTTTTGTTTTTATCGTGTATGTGTTCATTCGCAAGACAAGCCAACGTTCCTTTATGGGTTTGTTATGAGACATTTTCAAGATAATACAGTCCTTCTCTCTCTCTACCACTGCCAATCTTCTCCTTGGACTGGATGTTTTGGAAAAAAATAATGGGTTGGATAAAATAAGGCAACACAAGAATGTGATTTGGTCAACTTGCTGATAGAGAGAAGATTACAATTCAATGTAGAAACAAATAAAACATCAGAGATTGATAAGGAGGGAGAGAGGGATATAGTACCTACACCTTCAATAGGAGATGAGATCCCATTGACATTAATAATAGCAGTTTTAGAACAATTTATGTGGATCACAAGTCATATGATCAGTAGCACCTGAATAAATTATCCAATCATCACCCCTAGTAACAACAGAAAGATTAAGAGTAGAGTTAGATATACCTGACTTGGTCACAAATCCGGCAAACAGTAGAACTATGACTCTTGGGAATAGCTTTTTGCATATGGGTAGCAGCGGAATTCCCAAAATCAAGTTTCTCCGATTGATTTTTATCGGAAAGAGCCATCAGAAATATTCAAATAAAGAAGCATCGCTTCCTATATTGTAGAGGATGTCTATGTTTGGCTTTGATACCATATAGAAAAGATTTAAAGAATAATTCTGATATATTATTTCAAATAATAGGGTACCATATATAATATACATACAAGAGTGCTATAATTCCTCATCTATTAAAGAAATGAATGCAAATATTTACTCACAAAAATGATAATACTTAAATTAGAACTAATACAATATTTGACCTATATATTCACAGAATTCATCATAAAACAATAAAAATTATAACTTGTAGTTTCCCTCAAAATGAACTTTCACTGTTACGGATTAAGTCAACTTAACTTATATGTTGACTTCATATAACACTCGATAATATTACACATGCCTAGTCAGCATTGACAAGACACTACAGAAAACTAGACATTTTTTATGTTTTAAACTTATTTATCTGAATCAATCTTCACATTCAGAAATCTTTATATAATCAATATTTCTTCTTTTTGCAACATAATCGTCTTTTACCAACCCCATCTTTTAAATATCCTCCATAGTTCCATCCCTCCGTAGTTTTCTAGAAAGTAAGAAAAAAAATTGGATATTATCCCAAAAGTCATGATCGTTCTGTTTGTATTTTCCCAATTTGATCATCATTCATGATGCTTTGTGCTTTTTCATGTGGGTCCATCTTCCACGCTAAACTACCCACCCTATCTCATCTTCATAACTTTATAAATTAATTAATTATATTAATCTATTGTCCTCTAAAATTTTGTCAGTTTTCAATACTGATTTTTTTTTAGTTTTACAGAAAAATATATGATTTCATATAAAAATGTTGAAAGGTTAAATAAAAAGAAATATGTTTATCGTTTAAATATTCATGTATCATTGATAATTATCAACGTCAATGATCACGGTAGTCCAAAATCGTTGTATATTTTTTATTTATTTATATGAGTGTAAGAATTATAATTTGATGTATGGAAAAGGGTTGAAGCACATCCATTATTCCGTATATTTTATTAATTTTTTATAATTGATAAAAAAAACATAATTATGTTTTAATTCTTAAACTTTTGGAAGAAAAATTGGATTCCCTTATTTTAACACAACATTTTAGTTCCTCGGATTAAAAGACAAACACAGTTAGTCTTTTAAAATTACCGTTTAGGAACTAAAACCCACTTTCATTACTTAGTGTATTGTATTTTTCTAAATTTGAAACACTGAAATATATTTAAAATTTAAAATTAAAACGGGATTAACTCCACGTTTTATGAACTAAAGCTATATAAGTAAAAATATTTTTTCAATGTAAAACGTGTGGTTTAATTGAATAGTATAGTTCTACCATGTCATTCTCAACATTTGTCCTTCGTTGTTAAGAAACTCCATGATTCCATCCAATGGACGAAAGACACGTCTTAGACATTGATTTCCAAAACAGGGATGGGGTTAGAGTAATTATAAAAACAACCCTTAACCAATTTTTCTATTAATATATAATAAAAATAATAATCAATATAAAAATATAAAACTTTAAAAACATTATCGTTATTATTTATAATAATATATAAATTATTATCTCCTTTAGTTAACATACTTTTTATTTTATACTTAATTTAAAATTTGAAAAAAATAAAAGAATAAAAGTAAATTATCTAATTGATTATAGCACACATTCAAATTCTCTTTTTTCACTAGAAATGATAAAATGAGTTGTCAACTAATTATATTTAAAAAAAATAACTGTCAAAATATTTTTGTTTCAAAAATTAATATAACAAAAGCTCAGCTATGCTAAAAGGACCAAAATCAGTTATTATCCAAAGAGAACTTAACTAAAAGTAATCACTGTTAATATGGTATAGATAAGATTGTACAAACTATTACTTTTATTTTGAAAACCATCATAAAATATTGAACACACGTGGATGTTTTTCACTGGTATAACACAGATAGATTGTATTATTTATACGACAGTTATTTGAAAAATTATTTTCAGAATAATTTAAAAAATAAATTGAATATGTTTACAAATTTTAATAATATATATCAAAGTGTAAAAACATATATATAAAGTGAATATAAGGACAAAAGGAAAGTAATAATAGTAAAAGTAAATGCAAAATGTAAGATGAAATAATACTAAATGTTATTATATAACAAAAGAGAGATAAAACAATAAAGTCACAGAAGAAATAATTACATACTCTGATCATAGTCTCTACAGCTATTTTTTTTACCAATCATTGCTCAATAATTAAAAAAGTGATTTAACATTTAAACATTAAACGTGCTCAAACCTTTATTTTTTTTACACGCACGTGCTCACTTAAAAAAACTTAAGTTTATTTATTTCTTTTTTGTTAAGTGAAATAAAAAACTAAAGAATAAATTAAAATTGCAAAAAAAAAAATCACTGGCCGGTAATGATACTTGCATGGTGTAGTGTTGGTTCCTACCAGAGACATTTAAATATGTTTTTTAGAAACAAAAAGAGAGAGACAGAGAAACAGAATTATTAAAGGCAACACAGTAAAAGACAAAAGGTTTAGTTGTCAAGCAAGAGAAGAGAGATCGCCATCCATTCGTGGATCTCAGTGGCGCTCTGAGGCGCGTGTGTCATTGGGGTTTGCTCAAAAAATAGAAAGATGATAGCTTGGAGAGACAGTTATATAGGCACCATTTCCATTATCACTTCCTTCCTAAACCCAAACACAAACCCACTCACCACCACTATATAAATTTTCATTCCACCTCATTCTCTCAACCACAACAACATGAGAAACCCTTCATCAACATCAACAACCAAGAACAAGAAAAGTGGTGGTGCTAACAGCACTACCACCAGCTACAACAGCACCAACACCACCAACACCACCAACAACAACATTGGTAGCACCAGCAATAACAGTGGTTCCAACACCAACACTCCATGCTGCAGCAAGGTTGGATTGAAGAGAGGACCATGGACACCGGAAGAAGATGAGGTGTTAGCCAATTACATCAAGAAAGAAGGTGAAGGGCGTTGGAGAACGCTCCCCAAGCGTGCTGGCCTTCTCCGGTGCGGCAAAAGCTGCCGTCTCCGGTGGATGAACTACCTCCGCCCCTCCGTCAAACGCGGCCACATCGCCCCTGACGAGGAAGATCTCATCCTCCGCCTCCACCGCCTCCTTGGCAACCGGTAATATATATCTTTGTTTGGATTCAGGGTTTAGGGTTTCTTCCTGTCAGAAAAACAGAATTAGGGTTCGTGTTCTTTCTTCTCTTTTTTTTTCTAGCTAGGGTTTGATTTGTTGTCTTGTGTATTAGGTGGTCGTTGATTGCTGGGAGGATTCCCGGAAGAACGGATAATGAAATAAAGAATTACTGGAACACCCATCTAAGTAAAAAGCTCATTAGCCAAGGGATTGATCCCAGAACTCACAAGCCTCTTAACCCACCATCCATGAATATGAATATTCCTTCTTCTTCCACTGTTCCTCCACCCTCTATGCCTCCTCCAATGACCATCACCACCCACAACCCTTTGCATGATTTCACTGTTGTTAACCAAGGAATTCATGCGATTCATCATTTGAGTCAGCAACACCACCAGCCTCCGGTTTCAAACCCCTTTGATAATAACAACATTAACAATCAAGTGGCTGCTGTCGCAGATGATGTTTCTGCAATGGGGTTCATGGACAGTGAGGATTGCAACGATGACATCAACATCAATTACTACTCAGATGATGTTTTTTCTTCCTTCCTCAACTCCTTGATCAACGAAGATGCTTTTGCGTCGCAGCAGCACCACGTGCAAACAGAGCTCCCAAGTGAGCGTTGCATTCCACTGCCATGCGATGATCGTGTGGATGATCCTCTGGTTTCAATCACTACTGCTTCTACATCGCAGGGTTACGATGATGACCTTGGGGTTCTCTGGGAATCACCTCTCGTGCCTTCTACTACTTTCACCCATCACGTTAACGACCCTATCATCAAGATGGCTCATGATCACCATCACCACAACCAATAGTATATCTACCACTGTTCTTATCTGTTAACTGCTTCATCAAATACCAAGTGTCCGAGAATACTGGGATTTTTATGTATACATGTTTTGTTGTGTATCCTGTGAAAAGATATCAAGAGAAGGAGAAGGACATTAGAGGAGTCATCAAGAGGGATCTCACAGTGAATAATAATACCTTTTGAAGCTTTGGCTTTTAATGGAGCTGAAAGACAACTAATGATCCATATAACACAGATCTTACATAGTGAGATAAGATTTTATTGTTGTTGTGTTATTCATGGTTCCACATATATGTAGTTGCTTTTGTTGTATGATACTTTTAGTCATGGACTTGTTGAGTTTGGCGTGTTCAATTCCATGACATGCATATTGCTTCTTGCTTGCTATGCAAAACACAACAGATTTAATACTGTACTATGACTTGTGTTTTAAATCATAGTACCGTTTTACTTTAATGGTTTGTGTAAGATAAGTCAAATCCAGATGTATTATGTGTGGGTTCTTCACTTCATTGAATTAAACTTCACTCTTCATCACTTACAATATCATCTTCTTCGTGATGAATTTTGATGTTCTTAGGGTGAAAAAAATATGTTTGTTTTCTTATAACAATGAGTTTGAATAAGACAATTTAAGATATACTCTATAAATAATGTAATAATATATATACATTATGCAAGTATTCTATTCAGAATCTAAATGTGGAATAAATCAATATCTAATAATGTATAAAATTAGTTTATGGCTAAATTAATGTATAAAATTTCTCAAATAAATTCTTTATTTCTATAATTTGAGTATAAGTTTAGTTTATTTAAAAAAAAAGTTTTTTCATAAAATTTTGTGAAAACAAATCAAACAACTGGACCTGTCTTTCCCACGTATATGGAAACATAAGCACATGTGAACGTAGAAATATCTGTGTCTTTATTCCTGAACTTTGTATGGAATTGTCAAAGAATATTTTCTTCTTTTTATATTGTCATCATAAAGAGGTCAAATCAGCTAGTACAGCTGCACAAAGTTGAAGAATATAAACTATTCCTTAAGAATTTACCCTTTTTTTTTTACAGCAAGAAGAACTTACATTAGGAAAATAGTTTTTTACACTAAAAACACCACATTACAACTTAGTTTTGGCGATAATTTCGTTGTTAAAAAAAATAATTTTTTATATTTCAAAGAAAAGTAAAATGATAAATATAAAGTGAGTGTAAAAATTTATTAAATGTATTGTCCTACGTTAACTACAAACATATAGTGTTCTGTATCAGCAAAAATATAACATATACGTTGGCAATATATAAAGAAAAGTTCATGTATACTACAAGACTTTTATGTAAGGCATACAATGGCCATTAAAAAACCCTTTATTTAAGTAATTATCCAATTAAAATCTAAATTTTATAAATTACATTACAGACTCGCCATCTGAAGAAAATGTCAAGGCAAATCACACAATCCACAAAGCCTTTTATTTGCTGGGGAGACCATAAATATGTTACAAAATTCAATCACATATATAAGACCATAAACAACTTTGTAGATTGTTTCAGGATATAGATGAAAAAAAGCTGCATGAAAATATAAGATGACCTATGATTTCATTCTTTTGAAACGTCTTTTGTATCGAACACTATTTTTTTTTTTTGTTTCTTATGTTAATTACCTTTTGTTTTGTATTTATTAAACAACATATTCTATGCATGATACATCAATGCCTCATAAACACCTGAAAAAAAATAATGTTCTTACCGAAAAGAATGATATTTTAAAGAAATTGAGTTGATACATACCAGAGATGAAGGCCAAGTTTGCTGAAAAAAACTGAATACAGATCCACCTACAAAAGCTTGTTGGAGAAAGATCGTGTTAGATTCGGTTAAAGAAGATTCTTTAACTCTTAGATTAATAAAAGTTAAAAAAAATATACATATTTCTAGACTTTTTAACCTCTAGATTGCTTAATAATTAAAGATATAGTTATTTTTATAAACACTTGAATAATATTGTATGTATTTTATTTATGAACAAATAACCATATTTAAGAGTTTCTTTTAGTAAATAATCCTAATTTACTAAACTGAGATTAAAGATAATTTTTATACATGTTCTTCCTTTAATCATCTCAAGTATATTTTAAAGACAAAATCATAATAGAATTCTCAACACCTCAAAGGAAATCATACCTCAAATGCAATGATAAATTAATTTAAAAAACTTAGGAGCCCCTCTTCACTAATTAAAGTATTCACAATTATTATCCCCTTTCCAATCCAACAGTGTAGTGGACTCAATTCAAATAATATTTTATATATATTATATTAGGTTTTTTCTGTTTCGTAGAAAAAAAAAACATTCAGTGAAAATGAGTTGGAGTATGTAATTAATGCATCATAACCATTTATATAACACATCACGGATACACCAATTAATTGGATAATAAAAAACAACACACCTTCTCTCCACATAAAAAAAAAATCTTGTGATCTAACTGTGATAAGGTCAAATAAGCTAATCATATTAAAATTATCATGCCTTAAAAGACAATCTCAATATTAATCATATAGTTGAAATAGAATAATTAAACTGCCGAAAATCAATGAAGCATGCATATATCCGAATTTGTTTTAAAAGTCATCCTTTGTATTCTGGATAAAATGAGACTTACGTACTGTCCAGAGATTACATAATATGAATGCCAGCCATGCATGAAAAGATACTCATGTCAGACCTGAAAAGAGATGTCAAGGTCAAAAACAAATTAAATGCATTCACAAAACCACATCTCTTTTACCATATATAGTTGGAACATGCAACATCACAAAACCAGAATTCATCAGTGCAAATTCAAAAAGTAACCCCAGACCTACATAGATAGACCTTATACTATAAATTTAAAAGTTATATATATATATATATATATATATATAATTATAAATGTGTATATGTATATGCATGTGTGTGGAAACTATAACTTTGAGTTAAATTCACGTACTGATATCAACTCTAATTCAAAACTTTACATATTACAAAACTTTAAAAAACAAACTTAAATTATTATCCATGTTGTCTGGAAATAGAGCTGATTCTCATCATATGTTGGAGGTTTAAAAAAAAGAACGAGAGAAATTCATCAATAGATGGTCTAAATAACTGTCAGCATGGTGAAATATTATATTGATATTTATTTTTTAATCTGTTTTCTAGTATATTATATTAATTTATTGTTTTCTTTTATATTCACTCTCTTGGTTGTTCTCTGGCACGGGGTTTTTCACTAAAATAACTTATATACGCTTTTTTTTAAGTTACATGGTCTTATATATCGATGTTTATTTAAGAAAATAAAACTAAAAGAGTTAAAAATGTGTACAGTTTAAGGTTTCACCTATTCATATCACTTGTAGGACAAGAAATACATTGCCTACTTTATGCTTACATAACAAAATTCACCACACAAAAGATGTGACATGGATCCATACATGAAGCATGAAAAAATCCGCCATATATATATTGTTAACAACAAATTTACTATGTGAATAAATTGATTCATCTATATTTTTATCGTATCATTTATGCAATCAACAATACAATTTATAGACTCATATTCTTAATTGTTGTACTCATAACACACAAAAAGGCTAATACATTAATTATCTATGACACTCTAATGGCTAATATGTTAACTACACATAAGACTCAAATGACTAATACATTAACGACCCGTAAGACTCCAACAGCTAATACATCTAAGTTTATTTCGATCCTAACAAAACTCACGCATAAACTTAATGCTTATATCCTTCATCTTGGTCCTTTTATCTTTCATCATGACTTTCCACGTGCAGTAACTCCTCTTTACCTTCTTGTTCTGGAATGAAGTGAAAATGCACACCATGCTTGCTCATTTCAATGAATAGTTGAGTTTTTCATTATACTCATGATAGACTTGTTCTTTTGTGTGTCAGCAGCTTGTTACTTACCAGGTTCCTTACTATCTCAATAGTTAACTTGTTCTTAACCAAGTTCTTGTCAATAGGTCTTTTAAGAGATTGGACCACGCTCACATATTGTTGCACTTTGTCACATTAGTCTCCTCATCCATTTCAAGTTGTCACTTCTCATCTTGATCTTCCAATGCAACTCTAAGATCCTTCTCGGCTTGCAACCTATTTTTCAATCTTGAAACATCGTGTTCAAGTTTCAAGTGTTTCTTATACAAAACATACTTTCTTCTCTCAAAGCTTGCTTGCTTGTAGAATTGTAGTGCCTCTAACATCTTTTTCAATTCTTTATTGCAAATCACCTTTTGCAAACTCTAACCTTTGAATAAGAAGCTCATCTTCACACATGTCTAAGCTATCTGAGTTGTACAAATGCACCACTCAACTCTCCAGATGCCTCACTGAGCTATATAAGCTCTCCATTTGTTCACCGACTTATCCGAGCTATCTACATGCTCCACCAAGCTATCGGGGCTCCGCATCGAGCTTTTCGAGTTGTTCACTTGCTCCAACAAGCTATTCAAGATTCTCATTGAGTTATCTAATTTATCTACATGCTCAACTGAGTTATTGATCTGCTTAGATGTCTTGTCGAGCCATTCAAATTCCATGTGCTTGGTATGAATGGTCCTTCAGATTAGAACGATTCTTAACCTTTTCATCATGAACAACAATTCCTCTTTTTCTTTTAACATCCTCTGTGAGAAATTTGGTTGTTTCTTCTCTTACATTCTCATATTGACAAGTTTTAGCAAAATGTTTGACCTTATCATAACTAAAACACTTGTCTGAGTAGCACTCCTTTGCATAAGCCCATATTTGCCACACTCAAAGCACTCAACATTTGAGTTGCTCAACTAACATACTCTCTATGACCTCATCCTCTTTCGCGCCAATTTTGTTGGTCAGATTGTTTTTTCTTTTCTTCTTTTCCTCAACTTCTACCACCCGGATCGTTTCCTCTACCTCTTTGGTCTTATTCTCTGCCTTGAATGTTTTGGGCTTTTTCATCTTTAATTGACATTTTTGTTTGGAGTAAATGATGAAGTGGCTCCCATTTCTTCTTCTTTCACTGCTTCTGTGCTCCAAACGACCCAACAAGTTCTTCACCCAAGAGCATTGACAGGCCCTTCGACTCCTCAATTGCACACACCACATTCTCAAAGTCATTGGTCAACTACCTTAAAATCTTTTCCATAACTTGCCTAGCGCACAACGTTTCTCCATTTCTATTGAGTTGGTTTACAATAATTTTCTACTCGAGTTATGTACTCAACTACTCCTTCAGTCTCTTTCATCTTATGCACTCCAACTCGCACCTAAGTGTTTGAAGCCAAACCTACTTCGTTTGATGATCCCCCTCGCTTCTCCAATATATCACAAGCTTCTTTTAAAGATTTGACACTTGCAATCTTCTCGAAGTCATACTCATCAATAGCTCGGTACAATATGTACAGTGTTGCCTTGTCCTTCGTGTGCACTACTTTCAATGCATTATTCTAGGCATTAGTGAAACCAGTGCAAAATCATCCTCAACCACCTCCCAATTCTCTTGGGCACCGAGAAGACCCTTCGTTTGGAGACTCCAATTGTCTTAGTTGACAGTTTTGTTAACTTGAACAGGAGCACATTGTTTGTGAGGTTGGTCATCTCACTTAAACTTCCCAAACACTGAAACACTCAAGCTTCAATACCAATTTGTAGATAAAGTATTTACTCTATAAATCAATTTATTTACCTATGTTGTTGTTGTATTATGAATAACACAATCTATAAACTCACTTATTCATGACCGTTGTAGTCAAAATAGAAAAAAAAATTGCTAAAAACAGCTAACACATTAATTATCCATAAGACTTTAATGGCTCATACATTTAAGTTTATGTCAATCCAACACACACACACACACACACACACATATATATATATATATATATATATATACACACACACACACACACACGTTATGTATGTCGTATAGAATGAAATTTAATGTTTGTTTGTACATGAAATAAAAGCTACTGGAAATAATGAACTTGTCAAATTAACTAACAAGCTTGATCAACGTCTTGAATCATGAAATGAGTAAATAGAAACTACATAAAAGAATATATTGAGAAATTATAGATTGTGATGGATAACCTATAAATACTATTTATTGAATGAAGGATGGTGAAATAACTTAGATATGATATTTATTTGCTACAATAAGCAAGCCTAGAAATTAGTAGAGAAATCAATATCATCAATAGATGACAAGAAAATATAGTCCAATGAAATTCTTTAATCGACACACAGAATAAGAGAGAGATACAAAAGGAGAAAAACCAATCAAAGTATAAATATAATAGTTAAAAATGATATAATGAAAGAGAAATAGTAAGTATTAATGAAGTGTCTATGAATTAATTATGATTTATTTTACTCTACAAACACACAATTTTAGTCTTTTTTATCTCAAAAACATTATTTTTTTAATCCTTTTTACTTGTTACCATATAATTATAGAAACTATAACATATTTAAAATCAATCTATATCTAAGACAATCAACTACTAATGAAGTTACTTTATTGCCCATCTCATAAGTTGACATTTGTCCTAAATGAAGGCTTTTTCGTCTTTTCATCTTCTTTAGGCTTTCCTGCTTCTTCCATGTTTAATGGCTGATAAAAATTTTGAATGATTCCACAATTTAACGGCTTATTAAAATATTGATTGATGTATTAGGTCACAGACAATTACCATTCTTCTTCTCCAAGAAAAGCTATTTTCATTCTTCTTCTTCAACAAAAGGGCAATTTTACAAGACCATAAGAAAACCCTTCAGACCTCAAGGTTAGTTCTCCTTCTTCTTCTTACTGGAAAGGGATTTTTTCTTTTACTTCTATGTTGTGAACATCGTGTTTAAGGTTACTAGTTGTTGAAAGTCTATAGCTTGAGTTTTCTTTCTTCTACTTTATGGTCTTCTTCTACTTCTTTAGGAATATGAGGTTCATGGTTACCTATGGTTTAACTTGAATTTTTATGTTTTTGATTTTTAGTCATTCCAAATATTAAGATTTGGAGTTGCTTGTGTAGGGTCCGTGGAGCATGATGGTTGGAATGGAAGTTATAGTGGTGAGTTTAAATTTTTGTCTTCTAAGGGTGTAAAAGTTTCATTTTTTTTCTTTATTTTTTGTAGCTATTTTTTGTTATCCTGTGGTAGAAATCGTTTTCACTAGGCTTTCAGGAGAATGTGTTCTAGGGTATTTGGATGGGGATGTTGGTTCAACTCGATTCGCTAGATGAATGTATGTTAAAAAATTAGTGGTTTTTTAGAGAAAAAAATGGTTCTCTTTTTCAACTATTTATTTCTCTAATATTATTTTGTTATTTTTGTATATTATGTGATACTAATGTATAATGATGAAATTATCTTAGTTGTTATACTATGTTTCTGGAAGTATTTTTTTCGTACGTACGTATATTTTTTTTTCTAGAATGCAACTTCTTCATCTTCGTATATTAGTTGGTATAGTATATTTGTGGAAGAAGGTTTTTTTTTTTTTTTTTTTTTTTTTTTTTTTTTTTTAGTTTTTTTTTTTTTAGGATGTTTTTTTTTTTTTTTTTTTGTTTTTTTTTTTTGTTTGGTTTTTTTTTAAATTTTTTTTTTTTTTTTTTTTTTTTTTTTTTTTTTTTTTTTTTTTTTTTTTTTTTTTTTTTTTTTTTTTTTTTTTTTTTTTTTTTGAAGAAGGTTTTTTTTTTTTTTTGTATTTGTATATCTTTTCTTCAGTTTATGTTTTTGAAGGAAGTTTTCTTTTGATTTTTGTCGTGATTTATTATGGTTGAGTTTTTATTAAAATATACAGGTAAACCTTCTT
>Ga0214543_1009226_pt1 | contig 15523 bp, 10 predicted proteins | sample CNSS2metaG_FD_160094 | JGI IMG/M metagenome (GOLD analysis project Ga0214543, IMG submission 160094) | Root nodule microbial communities from cowpea collected in UCLA plant growth center, Los Angeles, California, USA - CNSS2 | ecosystem: Host-associated > Plants > Roots > Nodule | place: USA... | reverse complement strand
CAACTGAAAAAGTCGGGGATTCCCCATACCCATACCCATACCCAGTCAATGCGGGGATTCCCCGTCAAAACGGGGACGGGTTCGGACAATACCCACGGGGACGGGTTTATTTGCCATCTCTAATGATCACGCAAGACATAATAAGGTGAATACGAATAATAGCACGCGAAGCAACTCCCCTTACCTCTTATCCTCGCTCCAAACCCGAATTGGTGAGTGTGCTTTGAAGCAAAACCTTCTCCTCTCTTGATTTGCACCCGTCACCCTGTTCTTCCTCTCCAACTCCTCTCTGCAATACGCCCACACCAGCTGCTCTCCACCCAACGCTCGCACTCTTGTCTCAATACCCCTCCTCTTGCTAATTCTCTTCCTTTTCTTTACTCACTACCTTTCTAATTACCCCTTTTTACCACTAAACGAAAATTTAAATAAAATAAAGCTTAATGGTTAATTAAGTCCCCTCACATGATGCGTCCAGCCCTCTGAATTACGTATTCATTGGCTGCTAGGGTTCTTAAACCCCTTCATATTCATGTTAACGAAATTTGGCAAAAAAGAAAAATAGGTTAGTTCTCAACAAGGTTTGAACCCACACTCATGCACATACCCCAACCAAGGCCAAAACATTCAACAAACACATGTTTCATGATGACTCCTACAATTCTAAGGATTTATCATCATCCCCACGCATTCAATATATAAACACACAAAAACGCATAATTTAAATAACACCCAAGTGGCACACATAAGACTCGAACCCAAGTCCTCACACACAATTAAAGTACTCTCAACCACTTGAGCTAGTACTTTTCCACATCATAGTTCTTCACATTTATTACTTTAAATGTTCTCATTACTCATCCTATTTAAATAATTAATTAAATAACTATTTAATTTTCCCGGGTCTTACAGACTTCATAGGATGCAGAGGTTCTAGAGGCTCGCTCAAGCAAGTGGGTCTAGCTTAAGCGAGATAGTTTGGAATGGTGGAATAAAGGCTTTTAGCCTAAGTGAACTAGAGTGTTGTTGGGCATTAAAAGCCAGTAATACTATTGTACTAAAGGGATGATATGGAAATTGTGAGGCGTGGTCTACAAGGCTTCTAGGATACCTCATGGGTTGGCTTGCTGGTGTTCCTTGGGTTGTGGCCCGGAACGTATCTTTTGAGTTGTGGCTCAGGATAGGGGTTAAGCACGTGGCATTCTATGGGTTGTGTCCCGAAATGACTTCTCTTGAGTTGTGGCTCGGGATAGCGGATGAACACGAGGAACCTTTGAATTGTGGCTCGGGTTGGCAAGTGTTGCCAGTGTGAGTGTGTTGGTTGTGGCCAGTACGGATGGGTCCAGATGGATTTCCCTCCTTAGTGATTTGCTGACGAGTTTGGTAGTCCGGGGACGTTACGGACTATGTTCGTATTTGGGAACTCCACCTAGTGTTACGGTGTGTGATCCGTAGCATGGTTCCCGCACGTGCTCTATCGGTTATGGCCGATAGTGTGGCAGCAAGGCGCCTTGAGGTACTCACTAAAAGATGTAGAACACTGCTAGCATGGTTGTGGCCATGTGAAAGAGCTGGAACGAGTCTCCTTGATGTGCACTGATATTACATGGTTGTGGCCATGTGGAAGAAAGGGAACAAGTCTTCCTTGATATGCAGTGATATTACAGGGTTGTGGCCATGTAATAGAGAAGGAGAAGGTTCTTTGATGGTGAAATGATAGTATACGTGGTTGTGGTCATGCGGAATTAAAAGAGAGGATTTTTCTTTTGATGAATTTCCTATATATATATATATATATTATTGTTTTATATATTCATGTGTCATCTTTATAGCTCACTTTATCTACTTGTGTCTGGCGATGATCGTGTACGCGATATACGTGAGCAGATGATGTTGCAGGTGGAGCTGGTGAGACTTAGCCGCGGAGTGGGGGAAAGCCTAGGAGTTTTATATTATTTTTGATTTGAAATATTTTGTAAACTCTGATGAGAGGCTTTATTATGATGTTAGTTTTATACACTATGGATTATTGCTTTTATTGTACGTTAATAAAAGATTTAATTTCCCGCGTTTTTGGGAAATGAGGTATTATTAAATGCAGTGCAATTATTTATTTTCTTTATTTTATTAAAATTCGTAATATCCTGACAGGATATTACAGTAAGAATTAGGGATGGCAACGAGGCAGGGCAGGTACGGGTTTCGCTATCCGATACCCATCTTCGTAAAAAATTCATCATCATCCCCATACCTAAACTCAACGGGTATCAAACTTTTATCCCATCATCATCCCCACTGGGTAACAGGTGTAATTTTGTACCCATACCCATACTCATTTTCTTACTACTTCAATATTAATTTTAATTAATTTTATAAAGTAATAAAAAATTATGGTAAAGGAAAAATAATATTATCAAACATTCAATATTAGAAGGATAGTGATTTCTTCGATATCAAATACTTTAAAAAAAATTATAATTGTTTACATTTTAGATTATAATACCAAATAAAATTTCATGAGAACCAAAACAATTATTAATCGCACTTTCACGAGTAGGTACGACTCATAAATATTTAAGAGGTCTAAAGCAAAATTGTAAGATATATTTTTTATCATGATTTTATTTGAAAATTATTTTTTGAGGCTCTTTTTGAGATCTAAAATAATTATTACTAAAATAAAATTTTGAAACATAAACAACTTCAACACTTTAAGATTAATAACTTATCTGACAGAGCAATACGTTGAGAAGTCACGACAATACAATAACATTATACAAGGCTCTTGTGTGTAATACAATTTTTAACATATATCTTATGTACTCTCTCTTTTCTCTTTCACATGCCTTTTTTCTTTTATGTAATTGCAATATCTCTATTTTTTGCATTGTCTTTATTTGCTAACTTTAACATTCTCCAACTTAATTATCATGCAACCACCTATTAGTTGCTTGAACACACAAAATTGTAAAATACATTTTCTTTCATCCATTTATTCCATCGTACCAAAAATAAAATCGTCCAATATATATTATAATTATATCAATATAAAAGTGGATTTATTAATATTTTACATTCATAATGTCAAAGTAACCATAATTAAATATTAATGTTGGATTGCCAAACAAGTAAGAATCCATATTAATAATTAATAAATAGTAAGATGCGAAAGTGGTTGATTTGATTATTTGATGTGTATAAAAGGGAAGTGTATTGAATTGTGAAGTGTATTAAAAGTTAAAGTTGGAATTGAAGAAATGGGGAGTGAGTGTAAGAAATGCATGATTTTTACTTTTGTGATTGCTATTTCTTTCTCATTGGTCATGGAAGGAGCACTCGCAGCACGCCATCTCATGGACGCACCATTTGACTTCAACAACTTCGTCTCAATAATCACTACACCACTACCAGGTTTAGCCACCAGTGCCCCCTAACTTAAGGGATGCTTATGCCCTAATCTCCCATTCATCTCTCCTTCCCATCATCTCCTTCTTTTATGTTCAATAAATGATTAGGGCAATATAATAAATAATATATATTTCACCTATATCTTAATTATATGCTCTCTCTTCTCTAATTCAAGTATTACCTCTATTTGCTGCATTGCATTGTCTTCATATGCTAACTTTAACATTCTCCAACTTTATTATTATGCAACCACTTATCAGTACCCTCAACACACAAAATTCTAAAATGTATTAAAATCGTCTAATATATATTAAAATTGTATGCAATATAAAAATGGACTACTAATATTTTACATTTATAACATTAAACTAACAATAATTAAGAAAAACAATGGATATCTACTTAGAGAATCTTAACGTAGATAAATTTGTATTTTTGTAAAATGTATCCGTTCATAAATTAAGTTGTAATTGGCACTAACAAAATATTGTTTTTCTAAAGGTTAAAATTGCATATTTTTTAATTATTAAAAACTGTCAAAAATAAATTCTTTTATAACTAAATAACCACCAAAAGTACAATTCTTAAAAAACGTTTGTGACAACAAATATTTAAATGTTTGTATTATTGGTAAAAAAATATTAAATATATCATGTTTTATTATCACTTAACATCTATTAAAAGTATTAAACCGTTACAAATTATTTAAAATATTTTTTTTAAGTCTTTAAAATTTTAATTGCTATTTATTTTCAGTAATTTTATAACTATTAATTGAATTATTTATTTTATTTTAAAAAATGATTATAATAAAATTATTGATTTTATCATACTTTATATGTGATAGTCAAATTTGACAAAGCATTTCAATTGATTATTATAAGTTTCGAACCCAAAAAGTTGGTCCCCATTTTAAAAAATTGATACAATTTATGAAAAATATTTAATCCAACAAACTAATCAAAGATTAATATCTTTTATTTATGAAAAAGTTAAAACTTAATTAAGTGACATATTTAATATTATATCAATAACCATAACTTATCTCTACAAGTTTGTTACGAAAAGAAAAATAAAACCTTCTCTCTGGATAATTCAACTTATTCATTTATCACTCATTATTATGATTTACCTTTTCTGGCAACGTAACTTGCCGTGTTAACCGGGAAGTCAACACACTGATAACAAATAACATTTTTAATTGCGATATTATTGCATAGTATTTATTGTTAATTAATAATCAGTACACTAAAGACTAAACTTGTACGCAAGTAATTCAAATTGAGATTTTTGATAAGAATTGTGAAGGGTTCATAACTCGATTATAAATAATGTACCGTACCATGAATCATAGATTTTATTTCATAGATTATATATATATATATATATATATATATATATATATATATATATATATATATATATTCAATTCCTTTATCAATATTTAATTAATAACTTTCACAGTATTTCAAACTTAATTAATCTAACATAAATCATTCAAATTTAAATAAAAAGTAGAGGAATGTGCATATTTTAGTCTCTAAATGTTTTGAGATAAATAAGAAGAAACAAAAGAAGATATGATAGAGTTTTTGGTCTTTGGGTGTGATGATCAATTTTTTTTTACTATTATTTTCTATATTATATTTATAAAATTTTAACACATAATTTTAGAATAACATATAAAATATTTAAAATATTCACATATACATATATTTATATATTTTATATACTATATGCATCTTATGTTTACATCATTTGGTACATTATATTTTCTACACTAGAAGAAGAAGTATTATTTATTTAACAAAAGAAGATATGGTAGAGTTTTTGGTTTTGGAGTGTGATGTCGTGTTTGTTTCCACTATTTTCTATATTATACTTATAAAATTTTAACATATAATTTTACAATAACATATAAAATACTTAAAATATTCACATATACATATATTTATATATTTTACACTACTATATGCATCTTATGTTTACATCATTTGGTACATTATATATTCTACATTAGAAGATGAAGAAGTATTATTTATTTACAATTTTTTCCTCGTATATTGGTCTTTAAACATTGTAGGAAAAATGTTATGAATAAGATTCACTTGGACTATTGGGGTAAATAAAAAGTGACTTCAATATGTTCTTCAAGGATAACCAGTGCATTTGGAGCATTTAGAAAGGTGATAGTGCAATTTCTTGTTCCCTGAAATGTCACATAATTATTTACTACATTTATTTGCCAAGCATTTCCCGGAAAGATCGCCACAATGTCGGTGAAGAAATGGTCAGGCATGTTAGGGATAGCCATCTACAATTAGATTATAAGATTTTGTTTTTCATACACAATAATAAAATAGGGAAGTGGGACAATAATCACATGAAAATATAGCATATCTTAAAAAAATAAAATAAAATGAAAATTCTCTCAAATCCATAAAACTTGGATCTTTATTTACTTTATATATATTTTGATTAATTTTGTAGTAACTAGTCAGGATAATTGAGTCTCATCATGACCAACAAAGTAACTCAAGAACATCTCATCTTGAGTACTAACTACTCATTTAAATCCCCAAGGTCATACCTCCAACTACAAGAATCAATATTTTATTTATTATAAGTTTTATTTTGATATTAAATCATATATTTGTATAAATAAATAAATAGGACCAATGCATAACTAAAAATAAAGATGACCTCTTGAAAAAAAACATTTTTTTTACTCTTTATCATAATTTTTCTAATATGAATTTGTCACCTCTCACCTAATAGATTAACAACTTCTAAATGATTATCTTCCATTACCTTAAATAGATTCCTAATACTACTCTTCCCCCACACAAGCTCTTCCCATACATAACTTCAAAACCTAAAATAACTCCATCAACACAAAGAAATTAGATCATGATTTTATTATCTGTAACAAATAGAGATCTGCCTATAATGTAGAAAAACCACATACAAGAGGAAAATATAGTGATTCAAACAAAAAAAGATAAAAAAATCAACTTATTCAAAAGAAGAAATTGTTCGGTCCTAAATGTTTCATAACTCCTTAATTTCTTTTTGGTGCACTTTGATTTTGAAAAAGATGAGAGATTGAGGGTGAAAATTAAGATAGAAAGAAGATGTGAGAAAGAGAGGTATAGAGAAGAGAGAAACCAAATAAAAGAGAACAAAAAATAATAAAAGAGAAAAAAAAACATAGTTTTCAAATTAAAAAAAAAACAAAATTAATATAAATAAGAAAATAATATATAAATATAATTTTAACATATATATATATATATATATATATAAATTTTTTAAACAAAAACATTGGGGTAGTCGTGACTCCCTTCAGTCCCTTCAAAGGACCACCACTGACTACAAGTCTATGGTTATAACAATTTAATTTTATAATTTTTTAAAGGTTTGTCTTTGAATTTTGACTCGAAATTCGAATTCGTCTATGTCTGAAACTTTAATAAATTTTGGTTCCCAAACTTTAAAATGAGTGGATATATGTAGTCCTTTTAACCTAATTACATTTAATTTTTTTGCCATGTCAAATATATTTCATGTTAGTATTTGAGTTGTTTACACCATTTGATACGTTCTTACTTCAATGTTAGCTAGAAAATGCATTTGAATGTAAAAAAAAATAATGTAACTAGGTTAAAAGTAGTACACTCATTCATTTTTAATGTTTGGGGACCAAAATGTATCAAAATTTCGGATAAAGACATCTAATTGTTCTTTCTAAAAAAATTCTTTGTACTTTGAGAGTTTAAACTATTAAGTCATTATTTTTGCTAATTATTCTAGCTAAACAAGTGTAACTATTTACTCATTTCAATTATGTGTAATTATTTACTCATTTTTATGATTATTGTACGTTTTTTAATTGTTATTTCACACTATTTTCAAAGTTATGGAATTATAATTTCTTCTTTGGAATTTAATATTAAAGAAAAAAATGTGTGTCCTTTTGATATTAAATCATTAATAATATCATGTTTTCTTTACTATTATTTCCATTTTTTATAAGAAAAGTATTTAATTAATTGATATTTAGGGATAATGCAAGTGTGAATATGGACTTCGGTACATATATACCTACTAGTCGATGGGGATAAGGATGTGAAACAAATTTCATAGTAAGTAAAGATGAGTATAAACATTTATTTTGAGGATAGGGATAAGTATAGTAAAACTCACTTGATCCGGCTTACTATCCTTACAAGTTGGTTTAAGAATTAGATGAGTGAAATACATTGTTGGTTGGGTAAAGTGGGGAATATTTGTAAGTTAGGGTATACGTGGGGATCTACTATGTGATATTATTGTGAAATTAGAGTATTGCTATGAAATTTAAAAAAATGATTCATAATCAATTTTAGTGTATAAAAGGTATTAAAGATAGTTAAAATGAAGTGTAAAATAGTGATCGTTGTCGTTTTCAATCAAATTAAAAGAGTAGATCGTCCAATATGTGGTTCTTGATCAACTATTACATAAAAAGTCAATAAAATGTAGATATAGATAAGGTTTGTCAAGCCAAAGTTATCTTCTAGCGAATTCAATTGCAATTTGAGTAAACTAGTGTTAGCAAAAACATATATTAGAAAGAAGAGTAAAGTAGAAATAAAACAATTGTTGTTGTAAAAGATGTTCAAAGAATGAAAATGAAATAATTAAAGAAGGATCACTACAACAATGCGCTTGATTAGAGTCAAAAATACTGCGTGCGTTTATCGTCGGACGTTATTTGAGTCGATTAAAACGATGTTAGACCGACGAAAAAAATTATATAAATGCTATCGTCGGTCTAGCCGACGCAAAGGTAAACATTTTTCATAAAAAAAATAATAAATGTTGTTAAAGTCTATAAGAGAGAGAAGATACTATCGTTATATCAAATTTTATAGCAAAAATGCAATACGCAACTTAAATATAAAAATGAAAAAAACAATAAAATATTATGAAGACTAAATAAAAACTAAAAAAATCAATATTATATCTTACGCTAAAGAAAAAAAATCAATATCATGACAAATTTTTTAAAAGAGATTGCTTTAACTTTCCTCTTCTCTTAGCGACCCTTTTCACTTTACCCTTTTTCGTTCAAACCCTCTCCCTCCCATTTTCTCAACCCTCTTCTTCAATCAAGCCTAGATCCAGTCATAACTCAACTTTTTTTTGTCAATTTGTCAAGCCATAAACAAGTTCCAAGGAATGCCCTGCTGATTGTAACGTCCTAGCCGGAAATTACATATTAAAATAAAAAAAAATTAATTAAACAACCTCATTTATTATCAACAATTCCCAAAACGCAGTAAAAAAAATCTTAAAACCTTAAGTTAAATGCGCCAAAATAGATAGAATAATTTGCGACAATATCGTATTACAAATATAATTGACTATAAAACTATAACAATAAACCCATAGTCTGACAAAATAAAATCCATGAAAACCCCAAGAAGTCCCCACTCCGTCTCTATGCATCAGCCTGCTCACCTACATCAACATCTGCTCCCATGTAACGAGTTACATGATCATCGCCACACACACACAGATAGGGTGAGCTCATTTAAATAAAACAAAACAATTATAATATTAAATACAACATCTCAACATAAAAACCCGGTTAGTATTCTTCTCCCTATTCCTTACTTCTCCATTTCCAACACTTGCATTAGACGTCTATCATTTCTATACCCTTTAGGTGAGATCAATGATCGATCTTCGCTGCACGAGTGTCTATTCACCCCTCCGACTATAGGCCACCACCTGATAGTCCACACGTGGGAATAACCTTGTCACAGCATCTCACCGTGACACCAAGTGGAGCTCCCCGAAACAAACATAAAGTTTGTAGCTGTTCCAGACTACCAAAACTCTATCAGAATACTCTGAAGAGGGCAATCACCTGAACCTCGCCGTACGAGCCACAACTCGCACACTCCACTGAACTTCCTAAACCACCAGGCTACAACCCAGAGTGGTCATGTATTACTCCAATACGGGTTAGACTCGTAACTGGACCCCCAGCCAAAGCCTCATATCATGAACATCACCTAAAGTTGTGTAGAAACCTTTCCTCACGCACCATCACTGAACCAAAACCGCCTAGCGCGCATCCCACGTCGCTAGACGGACACTGGGTCCAAACCACCTGGCGGGCATCACACACCGCTAGGCGCCACGCGCCTGCAGCATCATCACTGCATCGTCACCGCCCAGCGGACTTCACCATGTCGTCGGGTGCCACTCGCTGCCACCGCCTGGCGCATCCGTCTCGCGCCGCCAAGCACCACTGCACCTTCAGGGTCTCTGCTGCACAATTCCGCCTGGCGGAACCCTCCCTACCGCCAAGCGCCCTGCTCGCACTGTGACCGCTGTCACAGATTTGTGTCCCGTCCGCCTGATGGCTCGTTCACGCAGCCAGGCGCCATACCAGTAGCACAATGCTACTGGTTTTTGACACTTAAACAGATCTCCATGGATCTCAAATCACACAACCTACCAAAATATAGCACAATTATGGTACTTTAGATATAATCCTATAACTATATTACCAATCACACAACAAATCAAAACAAATCAACCATTTCCAATGTAGCTAACACACATTTAATCATGCCACACAATCAATTATTATTATGCATATCATACTCTCCTTCATTTACTAATTGATACACGCCACATTCTACTCAACTCAACGTCACACAGTCCTAACAGAAAATAAACAACATCACCGCCAAAGCCAAACCTACATTTTACATGATTTCACAATTTATAGCATAACTTTCCTCAACTTATTACTAAAATACAACATATCACATTAAATGTAAATCATTCCTCACAATTACAGTAATCCCTACGATTAACTTCTAAAATCGCGATATTTATTTTAAATGTTTGTACTTATCTCAAACTTTGGGAAAACAAAATATAATAATATTAATTAACATTTCTAATAATAAATACATATATTTATATACATTCTAGCCAATTACAGTAGCTAAATTCGTTACCACTTATACTGTACGCGACACCAACCTCAAAAAGTTTTGCAATAATGTACACTAAAAATCCCAAATTCCTATACATGATAAAATATCATATTGTCTTGATATAAAATTGAGAATGGAATTAAATTTAAATAATTGCACGTTTTCACGGATAGTTAATATATAATATACCCCACTGCCATCCAATCTTCAAACTTAAATTGAACCCTTTATATAATATTATACTATCATTATATCATATAAATAGATATATATACGCATATCAAATATCTCATACCTAATATAGATTAAAATATAGCTATATAATATATTATATATCCCTCACCTCTTTTTTCCCTTTCTATTTGGTATATGCATTTTACAAATTTATAAAGTATCAAAATATAATAAAAACAATATCCACTTCCTTTCTCACCTAAACTTTTGGTTATGTTGCATATTGAAACCAAAACGGAAAAAAAAAAAACAAGACATATATGCTAATAGAATCACACCAACATCATATGATAACCAACCACTTATAGTTAACCATCAATCTCGCAACCTTTCTATAGTTTTAGAAACCAATTCAAATAGGTTTAAGTCCAATACATATAAAAACCTCCGCTTATACTCTTCATCCAGCCCTAAACCCAAAACAATCACCAAACCTGGAATGCTTCAATTCACTTCCGCAATACCCCACCCAAAATTCCCAGACGTGTATATAAAAATATAATTTCCATTACCCCTTTCAGACAAACAATCAGATTTAAAGACATACTGTTTTAAATCAGCGGTATAATTCTGTATACCTTTATGCCATGTTTATCCATTATAATCCAACAATAACTATTTTCTTCTTTCTTTTCTTTTATAGACCCCATAAACTTTCGATACAAAACATACTCAAAGAAAACCATCTAGTTAATACACCATTCAATTTACAGGCAGATTTTCTTCCTTCAACGCATCTTTGCACTCATACATAATTATTTTCAACATCACAAATACCACAAAATTCACCACAAACCAGAAATTGGCCAAAGCAAGAAGCGTTGCCTGGCGGGCCACGCACAGCCGCCAGGCGGTTCAAGGGAACCCAGAAAAAAATAGGGCTTACACACATGTGCCGCCTGGCGGCGCATGAACTGCCGCCAGGCGGTTTCTAGAGAAATCCAGAAACGCGAAGAAAATCGAGAATGGACATGTTCTACTCTTTTATTATGATTTAGATCATATATTCAAACGATAGCAAAATAAAAACAAGCAATAAGAACTCCCCTAACCTGGATCCTTTTGCTTAAAACTTGAATGGCTCTAGATTTCCACTTGCTTTCAAAGGTCTCTCTTAGCCCTCCTAAAAAACGCCTTACAGATTCACCTAACTCACTCTCTTCACTCTGATTTCTCTCCCTTTTCGTGCAGTACCATTATGGGGTTGTTTGTCAGCCCCTTTGGCTACCGGATTCTCTACCTCTTCTCTTCTTGGCCAAAAATCAAGTTTAGTAAAAAGAAAACTTAATTTAGGTCTCACCAAGGTTTAAACCCCTAACCATGCAAATATTAAGTCAATGCTAAACCATAAAGCCAATTCATGTTTCCTGCTAACTAACATAATTCAAATATTATATTCTTACTTAACCCGATCATATTATTAAAACAATAATATTTAAATAACACATAATTGGCATACATAAGACTTGAACCCAAATCTTCTCACACAATCAAAGTACTCTCAACCATTTAAGCTAGTACTTTTCCACATCACATCAACCACTAACAAATGCCATAAAGGCTTCTACAACCCGTATTTATTAATTAATTATTTATTTAATTAATTAAATTCACGGGTCTTACAGTGGCTCCCCTCTGTCACCACTTAGTTCCGCCCCTGAACATGGGTAAACTCGACTCAACCTTCAATTGAGATCGACTTGTCTCGATCTTAGATCAGGGTTGACTCATCACAACCTCCGACCTAGGTCAACTCATCTCAGACTCTAGCCTAGACTGATGACTAGGAACAACTTGACTTGATATTTGATTGAGGTCCACTTGGCTAGGTTTTTTTACTAGGGATGACTTGGCTCTACCCTTGATTCAAGATGACTCAGCTTAACCTTCACTTTAGGCCAATTAGTATTGATTCTTCGACTCAGGTCGATTGAGCTTAACTTTCAGCTTAAGCTGACTTAGTTTAACATTCGGTACATGTAAACTCGGCTACAACTACAAAATCTTTAGTATGGGTCAACATTTAGAAAAAGTGATAATGACAAATTTTATGTATCCATTTTAGATTTCACCCACCAAAATAACTAAGTCATTTATAATCATCACAAAAATGCAGGAAAAAAAACATTTGATTTGAGAGGAAAAAAGTCGTCATTCATTCACTCGAAATGTAGTTCTTACAATCACATTCTTCAAGGTCACCTAGTATTCGCACTATCACTCACTAGTTTTGCTTAAGTAAGTGGAATTTCTTGATGCATTCTCTGTTAGCACTTTTTAGACAACAACTCTCTAGCTTGTGAAAAAACTTTATTCACCTCTTGTTGTTGTTGTTCATTATATAATACATAATACAATTTATAGACCCATATTTCCTGACCATTGTACTCTCAACGGCTATAAACGGCTATAAACGGCTAACTTATTAACTATCTAGACTCCAACGGCTAGTGCATTAACCACTCACAATGGCTAGTTTCTTACAACGGCTAGTTACCCATAATGGTTAATACATTTAAGTTTATTAAAAACCCAACAAAATTCCCCCGTAAACTTAAATGCTTCTTTTATTCTCCATATTTGTTCCTTTATTCTTCATCACGGCTTCCAACGTGCAATAAATCTTCTTACGTTGTGCTTGTCCCTTTCACGAATAGTTAATTTCTTCGCTTTCTTCATGACTAACTTCCCTTTCACTTTATCTATGGTCGACCTGTACTTCGCTTTCCCCGTGGCTAACTTGTTCTCTACTCTCTCAGTTATTTCATTCTTACTAGCAAGCTTGTTCTTCTCTTTGGCCAACTTGTTACTCATTGGGTTCTTTGTCTTTGTGGCCAACTTGTCGTTAACTGAGTTCTTATCAATAGGCCGACTTCCTTTTGAAAGATCAGACCACACCTATGTATTGTTGTGCTCAATCTCCTCATCCATTTCAAGTCGCCACTTCTCATCTGGCACCTCCAATGCAGCTCTCAGATCCTTCTCAACTTGTAATTGTTCTTGCAAACTTGAAACATCTTCAAATTCCAAGCGCCGCTTTTGCAAAGCATGTTTCCTTCTCTCTAAGCTTGCTTGTAGAATTAAATTTTCTTTAACCTCCTTTTCAATACTTTGTTGCAAGTCTCTTTTTGCAGTCTCTAACATTTGGATTAGAAGCTCTTCTTCTTCAAATTTTGAGCTACTCAAGCTTTTCACGTGCTCCATCGAGCTATCTGAGTAACCCACTTGCTTCACCAACTTATACTCAGCCTTCTTGCTGAATTCTCCATATTACTTGGTCTTCTTGCCGAATTCACCAATTGCTTATGCTCGACTCCCGAGTAACGCGCCATCATCAACAATGTTGCTTCTTTTTCAACATCTTTTGTGAGGTTGATCATCTCTTCCTTTCTACTTTCAGATATATAATCTTTGGCAAAATGTCCAAACTTACCACAACTGAAACACTTGCCCGAGTAGCACTCCTTTGCATAATGACCATCTTGCCACACTTGAAGCACTCAACATTTGAGTTGCTTGATTAACCTCCTCTCCATGGACCTCATCCTCTTCCGTGTCAATTTTGTTGATTGGATTGTTCTTTCTCTTCTTGTCCTCGGCTTCTACCACCAGGATCGCTTCTTATACCTCCTCGATATCGTCCTCTACCTTGAGTGTTATGAGCTTTCTCATCTTTAATTGACATCTTCGTTTGGAGTAATTGATCAAGTGGATTCCACTTCTACTTCTTTCGTTGTTCGTGTGCTTCAAGAGATCATGCAAGCTCTTCAACCGTGAGCTTTGATAGGTCATTGGACTCCTCAATCGCACACACCACATTCTCGAAGTCGTTTGTCAATGACCTCAAGATCTTCTCAACAACTCGGCTAGCGGGTAACGTCTCTCCGTTTCAAGCAAGTTGGTTTGCCACGGTTTCAACTCGAGTAATGTACTCGGCTACTCCTTCGATCTCTTTCATCCTCATGCTCTTTAATTCGCCTCTAAATGTTTGAAGTTGCACCTGCTTCACTCGGCCATCTCCCTTATACGCCTTCTCCAAAATATCCCACGCTTCTTTTGAAGATTTGGCACTTGAAATTTTCTCAAAGCCAGACTCGTCCACAGCTTGGTACAGGATGTATAAAGTTGCCTTGTCCTTCACACGTGCGTCTTTCAACACTTTCAACTGGCCATTTGACCAACCTGTAGTGTTGGCTGGTTCATAGAAACCATCTTCAACCACCTCCCAATTTTCTTGGGATCCAAGAAAGGCCTTCATTTTGAGACTCCAATTGTCATAGTTGACAGCTTTTGTCAACTTGGGCAGGGAAACACTGTTTGTAAGACTGGCCATCTCACTCTCTTTGTTCTCAAACACTTAGGTCTCTAGCTCTCTTTTCTCAAACACTAAAACTCTTTAGCTCTCTCTTTTTTCCACTTGGACACTCAAGCTAACTAACTCTTGATACCACTTTGTTAGCACCTTTTAGACAACAACTCTCTAGCTTGTGAAAAAACTTTATTCACCTCTTTCTGTTGTTGTTCATTCATATAATACATAATACAATTTATAAACTCACATTTCCTGACTGTTGTACTCTCAACGACTATAAACGGCTAACTTACTAATTATCTAAACTCTAACAGCTAGTGCATTAACCACTCATAACGACTAGTTTCTTAGTTACCCATAATAGTTAATACATTTAAATTTATTAAAAATCCAAGCTACACGCTTTTAAACAAACCCTTTTGGAGAACCCAATCTTCGATCATAGCTTGAGAATGAAGAGGTTGGTCGGTGGGAAGAAGATGACCAGCTCCTAAAACGACAACATTGGTGAGAGAGGTCCAACTCTGCACATACCCAGCAAGCTCTCCATTGACCTTCCATATCT
>Ga0214543_1009225_pt1 | contig 15523 bp, 16 predicted proteins | sample CNSS2metaG_FD_160094 | JGI IMG/M metagenome (GOLD analysis project Ga0214543, IMG submission 160094) | Root nodule microbial communities from cowpea collected in UCLA plant growth center, Los Angeles, California, USA - CNSS2 | ecosystem: Host-associated > Plants > Roots > Nodule | place: USA... | reverse complement strand
ATATCCAGGCATGTTGTTTTTAATGAAAATCAATTTCCTTTCTAACTTGCCTCAAATGCTTCCCTTCCAAAATAATTTGTTTTAAAGATATGCCATCTTCCTCCTTTTACCTCTTATTGTGGTTTCTCACAAACATATGCATAACACTACGTTTCAAGATGATAACAATTCTTCATCTAATAATACCACTACTGCTACATCAACAACTCATGGTGCAACCTCTCCATTCATGTCATCACAACCTTTTTCCTCTAGAGATGCGCTTGTGGACAATGTTCTAACTGAGATTTCACCAGATTCAGCATCCTCCTCGCCACAAGTCACGCCTAACACTCATAAAATGGTAACCTGATCAAAGGCATGTATTTTTAAACCAAAACTTTATAATACCTATCTTACTACCATCCACACTGAACTTGTCACAATGAAAGAAGCCTTGTCTCAACCACAATGCTTGATGCTATAAAAGTTGAATATAAAGCTCTCGTTCAAAACAACATGTGGACTCTTGTCTCTCCTCTCGTTGATGATAAAATCATTGGATACAAATGGGTTTTTCGGAACAAGTACAATGCGAATGGATCTCTACAAAGACGAAAGGCTCGTCTTGTTGCAAAAGGATTTCATTTGACTTTTGGACTTCATTATAATGACACCTTCAGTCTTGTCATCAAGCATTCTACCATTCGAGTTGTATTAATTCTTGTCGTTGCTAACAAATGACAATCCACCAAGTTGACATTAATAATGTGTTTCTTTATGGCTTTCTTCATGAAACTATCTACATGTCTCAACCTCCAGGTTTCTTTGATAACTCTAATATTATGTGTAGAATAAACAAAGCAATATATGGCTTAAAGCAAGCCCCCATGTCATGGTTTTTAAAGCTTAGTGCAACTCTTTTTTTCTCTTGGTCTTCATTTTGCTAAGTCAAATTCCTCATTATTCATTCACTTTCAAAAGGATATTACCTTACTTGTGTTAACTTATGTTGATGATATAATAATTACTGGTAATAATTTGCATGTCTTCAATGTAAGACCCGTCGGGCGGTAGTTTAGTCCCGTCGGGCGCCACCTTCCTCACTTCTGGGCACTAGGGGCTACCATTTTTTTGGTTTGCGCAGTTTTCGTAAAACTGCATTTTCTAGTTCTTTAATCGTCCGATTTAGGTGAAATTTTGACATGTGGTCCATAACATGTAGTTCTTCACTTTGAACGGTGGAGATTTGATTTGGAGGTCAGTAGCTAGAGTTATACATTACTCAATATTACTGATTTTGGAGTCTTTAAAATACATGAATAAGTTCTTGATAATTTCAAGTAACTTCTAATGAAGCATGATTGGGTTATATGGTAAGTCTATATCAATTTGAATGTTCCTTTGGGTTAGTCACATGTGGAGAATTGGTTATTGGTCAAGGCATGTGTGTCAATATTAATTGCATTTATGCATATGATATATGGTGATACTTGTGTACATGTATGATGATGCCATCTAAGTTGAGATTATGCATGTGAGTCATGTTGATTTTTGGAAGCCTATATTCTTGATTGTGGATATGCTTATTTATAAGAGTAGGATTGATTTTTACCTTGTTTTGGGTACTTAAAAACCAGTACTGCGTAAGTACTGGTGTAGCGTCTGGCGGTGGTGTTTGACCGCTAGGCGATAGCTACAAAACCATTAGAGTATTGTTTGGCACTTGGCGGTAAGGGGTTGTCCCGCCAGGCGATACTTGCTGAAACAATAGCATCAGAGGCGCTTGGCGCCTGGCGGCACGTGTCCCCCACCAGGCGATCTGGAAGCGGGCAATGCCTAGCGGTACGTGTCCCCCGCCAGGAGATTTTACTGCAGCAGCCTTGGGTTGTTGATTCTGTGTGCGTGATCTATAAGACTTCTAGAATATCTTAAAGGTCGGTTCCTGGTGTTCCTTGAGTTGTGGTTCGGAACGTATCCCTTGAGTTGTGGCTCGAGATAGGGGTTAAGCACATGGTATTCCTTGAGTTGTGGCTCGAAATAACATCTCTTGAGTTGTGGCTCGGGATGGCGGATGAACACGAGGAACTCTTGAGTTGTGGCTCGGGTTGACGAGTGTTGCCGGTGTGAGTGTACTGGTTGTGACCAGTACGAATGGGTCCAAATAGATTACCCTCCTCAGTAATTAGCTGACGAGTTTGGTAGTCTTAGGACATTACGAACTATGTTCGTATTGGGATTGCGAACTTCACCTGGCGTTACGGTGTGTGATCCATAGCATGGTTTCCCGCACATGCTCTATCGGTTGTGGCCGATAGGTATGGCAGCAAGACACCTAGAGGTACTCACTAGAAGATGTAGAACACGAATAACATAGTGGTGGCCATGTGATGTGATATCAAAGGATGGAATTCCTTTGGGGTGATTGTGTGATTTGTATATTTGTGCCATATATATATGTGTGTGTGTTTATTTTGTTAGCTCACCCTATCTGCTTGTGTTTGGCGATGATCGTGTACGTGGTACATGGGAGCAAATGATGTTGCAGGTGGATTTGGTGAGGCTTAGCAGCGGAGCGGGGAAAACTCATGGGAACAATTTTATAGAGTTTTATCATTTATGGTTTTGGAATAAAGATGTAATCTATTGTGAGACTGTTTTGGTATTTTATTGAATTTTGAGAAGATTTGAACTTAGAGTTATTTTTATTATGAAATAAATTATTTGAAATTTCCTGCGTTTTTGGGAAATGGATTTATAATAAATGTGATTTTATTTGATAACTCTAATCTTGTGTGTAGAATAAACAAAGCAATACAGGGCTTAAAGCAAGCCCCCAGGTCATGGTTTTTAAAGCTTAGTGCAACTCTTTTTTCTCTTGGTTTTCATTTTGCTAAGTCAGATTCCTCTTTATTCATTCGCTTTCAAAAGGATATTACCTTACTTGTGTTAATTTATTTTAATGATATAATAATTACTGGTAATAATTTTCATGTCTTCAACACCTTATTCACATTCTTCACACTAACTAAGCGCTTAAAGACTTAGGCCCATTACATTTTTTCTTGAGGATTGAGGCCTCGTGGACACCAGAAGGAGCTTTACACCTTTCTTAGACAAATTACATCCATGATCTTCTCTCAAAGGCTGATATGCTGCATGCTAAACCTCCACAAACTCCCATGATCTCTTCTTCACGTCTCAGCAAAGATGGTTTGTCCCATGTCTTTGATCCCACTACATATCGCGTGATTGTTGGAGCCCTTCAATATATCACTTTGACACGTCTAGAAATAGCTTCTTTCGTTAACAAAGTGTGCCAATACATGCAAGCTCCCCAAGAACATCATTGGAAAGCTGTCAAACAAATACTTAGATACTTGGCTAGTACATCCACTCATGGCATTCTTATTCGATCTGCTCGTGATCTTTGTTTGGTTGGGTTCAGTGACTCAGATTGGGGTTCTGATGTAGATGACAGACAGACGCTCCATATTGGTTACTTCATCTACTTTGGCTTCACTCTGGTTTCCTAGCTTTGCAACAAGCAAAAAGTTGTTTCTCGAAGCAGCACAAAGGCTGAGTATAGAAATGTTGCCTATGCTCTCACATATATCATTTGGGTATCTTCGTTGCTTACCAAACTGCAGGTTTCAATACCCACACCAACATTATACAGCGACAACCTTGGAGCAGTGCTACTAGCGGCAAATCCAATCCAACACTCACGTTCTAAACATTTTGAAGTAGATCTCCACTTTGTTAGAGACCATGTTCAAAAGAAAAAATTAGTTTTGTTTATCTTCCTTCAAAATTTTAGGTCGTGGATATCTTCACAAAGTCGCTTGCATCATCCATGTTTCATCTGTTTCGTGCTAAACTTATGGTTGTGCACAATCCTACCATAAGTTTAAGGGGGGATATTACGTAAATAACCTATATCTGCTCACACATGTGCCTTGCACATGCTAGGTTCCTTTTAGGGGTGGGCATGGATTGGATTTTTAATGATCCAATCCACATTTATTTTAGATCCAAATAATTGGATTAGATTTTTGACCCAAATCCATATTTTTAGTAAAAGTAGTTTGGATTTTTTTTAAATCCAGATCCAAATATTTGGATCAAGATTTAAATCCAATCCAAATATTTGGATCAAGTTCAAAATCCAGAATCCATTTCTTATAAAATAAATTTAAATTGAATTTTTTAAAACTTGTGTCATTAAGGCCCGATTGGACCCGACGACCCGGACGACCCAGATGGGCTCGACGACCCGAACGGGCTCAACGACCCGGACGGGCCCAACAACCCGGACGGGCCCGACAACACGAATAGGCTCAACGACGTGAACGGGCCAAACGACCCGAATGGGTCCGACAACCCGGATGGGCCAAACAGGCCAGACGACCCAGATAGACCCGTCCAAACAGTCAGGCCTAATCAGGTAGTCGGGCACGTTCGAGTCGTGGGGCCCGTCTGGGTCGTTAGGTACGTCAAGGTCGTCAGGCCTGTCCGGGTCATCGGATTGATCCGGGTCGTCGGGCATGCCGGGTCGTCAGGCCCGTTTGGGTCGTCGGGCTCGTCCGGGTCGTAGGGAGCGTTTGGGTCGTAATGCCCGTCCGGGTCTTCGTTTCGTCGTGTCATCCAGGTCGTAAGGCCCGTGTAGGTTGTTAGGCTCGTCCGGGTCGTCAGGCCCGTCCGGAACATCGGGCCCGTTCGGGTCGTAGGGCCCATCTAGGTCGTCCGTCCCATTCGGGTCTTTGGGCCCGTTCGGTTCGTTGGGCCCGTCCGGGTCGTCGAGTCCGTTCGGGTCTCTAGGCCTGCCTGACCCGTTCGGGTCTTTGGGCTGCCTGACCTTTTTTCGTCAGTGGTCCCGTCTGGTCCGTTCGGGTCTTCGGGTCCGCGTGACCCTTTCTGGTCTTTGGGTCCGCCTGACCCGTTCGAGTCTTTGGGCATGCTTGACCTGTTCGGGTCTTTGGGTCTACCTGACCCATTCAGTTCTTCAAGCCCGCTTGACCCGTTCAGGTCATCGGGCCTGCTTGGCCCGTTCAGATCTTTGAACCTGCCTGGCCCGTTCGGGTCTTCGAGCCCACCTGGCTCATCTGGTCATTGGGTCTGCCTGCCCCGTTCGGGTCATCGGGCTCACTTGAATTTTTTGAATCGTTAGGCCCATTCGGGTCATTGGGCCCGCCTAGTCCGTTCATATCTTTAGACTCACCTAACCTTTTGTGGTCGTCGGGCCTGCCCGATCCGTATAGGTCGTCGAGCAAGGCCCATCCAAGTTTGAATTTAGCATAGTCCATCTCAACCTTTAGTCTAACCCAATTAAAAATTTAAATTGAAAATTTGGATTGGATTTTTTGGATTATCCACATTTAAAAATCTTGATTTATAAAATGGATATCCAATCCATAAGATATATAAAATGTAAATTAGATTGAAATCCAGATCCATTAAATGGATTTTAAATGGGTTGGATTTTTAATAAAATGGATTATAAATGGATTCGATTGGAGCAAAAGTGGATTGGATCAAGAAAATTAGATTTTTTGCCCACCCCTAATTCCTTTATATACACCATGTTACGTCTCTGCATATGTTATAATAGTGTACTTCCTTTTCATAATATCACAAGTCTCCTTTCTCTTTTCTCTCTCTACCTTTTCTGTTATAAATGCAAAGGAAATATGAGATGTTTTTGAGGTTACCCAATGAAAACATTTTTTATGTGTGGAACAACTCTCTACCATAGTGAATCACTTGGAAAGAAATTCGATAAAAGAGAGTTGAATATAAACATTATAAAAAGTTTGAATGGATGGTGACAACTTAGAGTCACAAACAATTTCATAATAAGAAAATATCATCACATGGCTACATTATTTGTTAAACTAAGAGAGCATAAGTTGAAGCTAGAGAGATTGAAAGAAGAAGAATGAAAGTAGACTTTAGATAAGAGAAGCAATTGCATAGTGCAGATTGTGTGAATATAAATATTTTAGCGGAAACAAATTTTAGAAACAATAACGTAAACATCATAAAGGTCAACATCATCTTATACATGTTTTGAATATAGTATGTGTGATTGTGTTAAACTTGATTGTCCTTTGTTTAATACAAAACAAGTTGAAGACATAAATTGTAAAAAGAAGAAAGTCTACAATTTTTTTTCTTTTTGGAGGAAAATGCTTCAAGTTCTCCAGAAAAACATAAAGTGAGAGTAATGAAAAGTCAAACTTATGTTTCATCGTTGGTTTCTTTCTAGTCTTCTATTAACGATGTAAGTAAGTTTGAATTTGAACTTGAGTCAAATTATGATCAATTATTTGATGCATTTATTGAGTTACATTAAAACCAACATGAGCGCTTTGGAAAATGTTTATAAACAATTTTCTTGTGAATGTGCGTCCATTCTTAAGTAAAATATTCAAGTTGTGGAAATTGCAAGATCAATAAAATAAAATAAAATATTATTATTCCTTTTATTAACAATTAACAATGTTAGCGTTAGGAAGAATGCGATTTACTTTTAATCTAAAATGAACTATTTTGTTTAATTTGTTTGCATTCGATTACACACATTCATATTCTATGCTTACTACTTATATTTATATGTAAAACATTGTTTTTGTTTCTTATGACGTCTTGTATGTAATTTCTATAGTGCATATGACGACAAGTTATTATCTGTCTCCTGCATAGTTCTTTGAAATCACTTATCAAAAAAAGCATTCATTTTTTGATTACTTCCAAGGGAAACAACAAAGTGGTGGTCCCTACCCCATCCCCACACTCAAAAATATCATTCTCCTCTCTCCACCACAAATCTCATACATGTAACTGTAAATTTTACACATCATGTCTAAGTTTATGTGTGTTAATAGAGTGTAAAAATGAAGTTGATATCTAGAACCACTTGCAAAACTTTTTTTCTCAAAAGTCGGTGGTTCTCCTTAATTTGTTGGAAGCCACTACTATGATTGTTGCCAATTCAGTGAAAGTGACCCTTAGAGGAGAAAGGATACCTCACAAAAATACCCTCAAACTTAAGAAAGTGATCCTTCAAACAGTCTAGTCAACCTCCTCGTGCAAGGTTTTGCCACCTATTCAAATTTCAAACAACATGGTCCCATGTTCCAAGTGAACCGAGGAATCAAGCAAGTGCTATAGGTCCTCCACCAATTAAATGTCAACAACACAATCAACACAAAACTATAGAATAGAATCATCATAACTGACCTCAAATGGAAAACATAAACTCTCTGTGTTCATGATTATTCATCTAACTACCTATGTAACTCAAATGAAACTGAGAGCTACATACTCAACAAGAAGACATTATTTAATTACATTTCATCCAAAAGTTACATTGCAAAGTAAAGTGCCATTTTTCTTTGGCTTATTATTCTCACTCACTCAACCATGTCTACAACATCATCTCATTTCTTGACAGAAGAAGCTGTGAGAGTCCAAGGTAGATGCATGCTGTGTACTACTACTACTACAACAGAAAATTCAGTAAGACCAAGACCAGATGGCTTGATCTTCCTCGGGAATTCCAAAATGACATGAATTATGAGATTGGTCGGAGTAACCAACATCTTCAAGTTTGGGAAACATGTAATGAGGCAAAAGGGTCTTGCTCAAGTTATCTCCTTCATCCTGAGACACATCAGACTGATCAGGTTCAAACACATAAGAAGAGTCACCGGTCTCAAGGAGAGCAGAGTGCACTCCATCAGTGTAACGTGGGCTTTCTGATGAATCAAACATGTCACTCTTTGCTGAACTAATGTGAACTTTGGACCCTTCACCCTCTGAAGTTGAATCAATCATAGACTTCTGCAGCGGCTCCTCAAATCCCTTGGTTTCAACCCGGTAAAACTTCCCCTCCTCCAGTTCTTCTCTTCCAAGCACCTTCTCACTGAGCTTTGTTACCTAATTTGAAACACCACAATCACAAACACTTTCATGAATCATAAAATGGTGTGGTAAATAATCCTTTTAGATGGACAAGACTATGTATAAATTGACAACTTGGTATGGTAAATCTCTGCATTTGGGATAATGAGTCAATGACCCAGCGATGAGATTCTAACCAAGACACCGTGTATTGCTGGTTTAAACAATTTCCCAGTAAACTTACTAACAGATTGCCAATTGGAATACACAAACGCTTTATCAAATCAACAATTTAACACAAGTTACTACTTTCAAAAGCTAATTTGCATGCTAACTGAAAGCTTGTCATTCTGTAATTCAACAAGTGGAATCAACTTAGATTAAGTAACTACTGTGAAGAGCTAAATTATACATCGAATTTGGCATTCTAGAATTCAGCAAGTGGCATCAACTGAACTCACCTCAGCTTGGAGCTTATCCTTTTCCCTGAGAAGATCATCATAACTGGCCTTGAGATCATTATAGCATGCCTGCAGGGAATCATAATCCTTCTCCATCCGCTTCGTCTTCCACCGCGCCCGGCGGTTCTGAAACCAAATCGCCACCTGCCGCGGCTGCAACCCGAGTTCTTTAGCTAGCCGAATCTTCCTCTCGGGTTCGAGCTTATTCTCCTCATCAAAGCTCTTCTCAAGAAACTGCACTTGCTCAACGGAAAGCCTGCGTTTTTTCTCAGGCTGATGAAAGTACTCGTCCGTGTCCTCATCCCCATTCTCATCATATGGCAGAAAGAACGACTCGTTGCACCCCTTCCCCCCTTGAACATCTCCAAAGCTCACTATAGATCTTGAACCTGAACAAACAACACCACCACAAAAAGACCGTTACCCATGTATAAAAAATGACAATTTAGACTATTAAGAGTCGTATTCCATCAACCCATGTTTGTAAATTGTTGTAGGATCCTTAGCCAACCCAATCACAACTTGGGCAAGTGCAAGTTGTAGTTTTTATTCATGAATTTTTGTTCAGACTGTAAAAGAGTTGATTTTTATCGGTGTTACAAGCCTTTATTGTAAGAGAGAAGAGAGATAAGGAAGGTACCGAGAAAAGGGGAAGAAGAAGAAGAATGGAAAAGAGAATCAAGAGGTTGAGAGGCGGAAGGAGGTGTTTGGTTGGGAAGCAAAGTGGTTAAATTTGAAGCAGCAGAAAAGACAGTCCCAGCCACCATGTTGGATCCTCAGAGGAAGAGCATGGAGTGTGGTCAACGGTGTAGAAATACGTGGGTGAAGTAAAACTGTAAAAATCTAAGGCTTGTGGCGGAAGAAGCTGGTGATGATGATGGCGGTGATGTGTGAGGTGTGGGAACAGCGACAGCATACACCCATCACTGAGACTCTCAAAAGATGGGGAATTGAAAAACAAGAAAAGTGTTATTGGAAGAGAGTGGAAGGGGAAAGGAGGTAGGAAGGTGCAGAGAGAGAGAATGGTTTGGTTGGGGTGTTCCTGGAAGAGGAGGGAATCGTGGGTTTATACGAGGCACATGGAGCAACACAGGGATGACGACGATGGTGGTTTACGATGATGCCCTTGTGCAATTAGCCTTCATCATTTTGCTTGATCCCGTGCATTTCGCACGTTTACATTGCCTAATTACTGTGTTAGAGAGGCAGTGTGCAATGGACAACTCATGTGGGGGATCCTAACATCCTTTTAAAAGTGTTTAGCTTTAGTTTTTATTAAATGATTCATTTTCATATTCATTTTGCAAGGTTTAAATTTTTGTTTTGTTCTTTCATTCTAAAAGATTTTAATTTTATAGTCACCTTGTAATTTGTTAATGTATTATAACCTCTTAAATAGTTTGAGTATTTAAATATATTTGTTAAGCTAATTATATAATATATGGATGTTCTTGACATGTTAAATTAACTTAATTATTTTATTTAAAATTTAATTGAATTTCAAGCCTTAACAAATTTGTATATTTTTAATTTAATTTATATTGAATATTTTATTTTATTGAGCATTCAGAAATTTTATATTTTTCATTTGAGTTATCATCATTAATTTTTTTCATTGACAAGGTGGTGGTTTTCTTATTTCATCATTTCTTACTTGTCTCTAAACGACAACTAATTTTTATTATTTTTGTGAAGAACATGTTAAATAACAAGGATTACATATTTTTGTTAATTTGAAGTTTTAATGAATAAATTTAAGTTTCAAAAATTGTACAAAAAATTAATTAATGTGAGGATGACTACAAGATGAAATATGGGTGGATATTTAATATAAATTACATAAAATGTAATTAAGGTACAAAATAAGAAAGTAATGTTAAGTGAATTTTAAGGATTGTTTGGGTGTAATTACAAAAATACATTGGACACATGGTCTGGATAAATATCTAATATATTTATGGAAAATAAAGGGTTTTTATGAATCAAAACTTTTGCTATAATCATTTGGTGATATTTGGAGTGCATTCTAATCCATAAAACTCAAAAATCATGAATTTCAAATTTTCATCAATCTTGGCACCAAGTTAGTCGAGCACAGGCAAACCATTGGACCCTAATCTTGTGTTGAAATTACAAACTTAGGTTTGTATTGAAAACTCCACTTGTTGCTACAAAGTGTGGTCCGTAGCATGATTTTCTTCACGTGTTTCTAAAAGTTGTGGCTTATAGATGGCAGAACCACGAGTTGTGGCTTATGGCAACAAAGAATGTCTTAAGGTTATCATCTAAAGATGTAGAATGTAGACAAACATGGTGGTAGCCATGCTTTATGGAATCAGGGGATAGAGTTTCTCTAATGAATGTGTATATCTAACTTTGCAAATACTTGATTGCGAATTGATAATAAACAAATATGTGAACATCTAGTTGATGCATCAATTAAAACCATGAAATATCTAAATGTAACATGGTGGGTGTATTGGACCACAAATATCACCTTGTATTCGTTCTGAAAATGAGATTGACTCATTTCTAATTTTTCTAGTGATGGTTTTAATATCAACTTTCCTTTGTGAACGTATAGTACATGAGAACTCATTGGTCTGAAGAAGTTTGTTAATTATATTTTGAACTCTTAAATGGATGTCCACATGAGTTTTCAACTATTTTTCGTATCATGATATATCTAGGATGACCCAACCAATCATGCCAAACAAGAAATTCATTTCTATTTGTAAGCTTCTGGCTTACAATGACATGCGTCTCAATTGCATTAATACATGTGTAGTACAAGCCATAAGGGAAGACTGATAATTTCTCCAATACACATTTTTTTATTCGACTCAATTCGAGTGATATAAAGATATTCAATATCTCATTCATTGTTTGTCTTAATATGATATCAGTTAGATGAATATCATTGAAACTTAATAAATTTCTATTAAATATAGGAAAATAAAATGCATTTTTAATATGCAATCTTGTACCTCTTAGTAGAAGTACAATAGCTCTTTTGGAGCCTTAAATTATATTTGTAGTACTAGAAATAGTACTAACATTAACTTATCGCATTACCAAACAAGAGAAAAATTTATTACTCTTGAGAATTGTATTAGTTGTTGCACTATTAGTAAGACACATATCCTCATCATTAGTGTTAATGCCAACATTCATTTTTCATATAAACATAAATATCAATGAGATTTTTTTTTTCAACACTCTCATAACATTAAGGTGATCAATGCTTCCATTTGGTTTGGCAGAGAAAATAATAATATCAAGATGAGTAGCATCCATATGGTCATAATCAGAATCACCATCTTTATAAGTAAAGTGTGTTTCTATCTTCTTCTTATTATTTGTAAGATGCTTTGGTGTACGACAAGTACAATTGAACTGACCTCCATAATGATAATATATACTTTCATCTTATTTGTCAATATTTTCAAATTTTCATGTTCCTCTTTTTCACATTATTGTGCCACTTTCGGTGAAAAAATATGTCTTTGAAATTTCCTTTATAACTATGTCCATAATCAATATCACGATCATGAAAATATAGATCAAATATTGTTGCATTCACTTCTGGGAATTTAGCATAACTAATTGGACATGTTTCATGATCTTCTATCAAAATCTCATTGCTTTATTCAGCCACACAAAGACATGAAATAAGTTTATAATATTTATTTATGCATTCACTTTTGGGAATGAAGCAAAACTAATTGAGTGGATCTCATGCTTTTTCATCAAAAGCTTCACTGTTTTGTTCAGCCATACAAATGCATGAAATAAATTTATAATATTTGTGAAATATTTTTTTCACAATATTGTTGTTGCAACAACAAATTCGTTGCTCATATGCTTTATTTATTTCTTTAATGGTATCACCAAGACCAATTCCATTTAAATGTATTTCAACATTTAAAATCTAATACAAGTAATTCTTACTTATAATATCAAGGGTCACAAATTCAAGATTTGCAACATTGCACGTGTTTAGAATTAGCACATATAATAATAATAATAATAATAATAATAATAATAATAATAATAATAACAACAACAACAACAACAAAAATCACCATCATAATAAAAATAAAAATAAATAATAATAATAATAAAACGGATATGAAATTTGATAAATTCAAACAATTCTTATCACAAGAATGAAAATATAAGATAAAATTGTAAAGGAATAAAGAATTATAAAAAACTTGGATTGAGACACGTAGAACATTGTCCTTAGAGAGAAAATGCTTCCACTAACGCTCAGTTTGTTGGAGTATCGTGCTGATAACGTGATATAAAATAAAGCTAATAATAGAGGAGAGAAGAAAATGAAGAATAGAGATCCAGAAAATGAGGAGCAACTTTTCTGTGTATCTTATTATTGATAGGAAAAATCCTAATTTATGGATACAACATATAACCCATAAATTATACAAATCAAATAGTCAATACAAATATTTACATAAACGAATCATATCAGTGTCAATCATATCAATCATACGAGTAATTGTATAAAATCAATAAACAATCATTAATTCATAACACTACTTTAAAAATAAGTTAGTTTTTAATAATTTATTAAATGATCAATTAGTTAAAATTTATAAAAAGATTAAATTAAGAAATAAATAGTATAGGCAAATTGTTTTAAAAATAAAATAAATAGATAAAAAAATAAAATAAATTTTATACACACGTAACGATAAAATAAATATAAATAAAAAATAAATCTGAAAATAAAAAAATAAATAAAAAAACTTTTATGTGAAAAATATAAATAAAAATGAAAGAGTAATTAAAAAATATTAAATGACTAAAGAAACAAACTTTGGTGACATTTGTCAACCAAACAAAATGAAAATTTACTAGTATTTTTTTTATATATTATAATAGATAATTGTTTTGTAGAGAAAATATGTATTAATTTATTGAATTGTTTTTAATTTATGTGTAAGAAGTACTTTTAAGAAAAGAATGAGTTTACTCAAAAAATAATTTGTATATTTTCACTATCAATTTCTCTTTCAAGGAACAAGGTGGTTAATTAATATTAATGAATTTGAGAGCAAATTCAATTTTGAAATTCCCTCGAAAAATAAGTAAAGATTTCTCCCTCCCAAACTCTTTTCATGCTTTCGTTATTGCCTCTGTAGTGCCTCAGTCATCAGCTCTGTTACTTCCTCTATCGCCCCCTATTGTGTGGTGAGGCCATTTTCGTTGTCGCCTTTGTTCCGATGTTTCTTCATCACGTTAGAGCTTCTATTATCGCCTCTTGATAGGCATTTTACATGGTATGTTCCCTAACCTTAAGGCCACACCTGGAATTTTTATATGTTCGGTTCGGAGAGGATGAGCATAGGAAAATTATTGTCGAAGGTATTTTTTTGACAGCAAATAAAAAAAATTAGTAATTGACGTCGCCTGAGAGATTCAAACTCTCGCGGGGAGACCCCATGTACTTAGCAGGCACACACCTTAACCACTCGGCCAAAGCGACTTCGTTGTGACTTTGGTGCTAATGGTTTTTCTTTGGTGAACATTCACAAGTTGGGATGATTCCAAAAAAATCATGAATTCAGATTATTCTTTTTGTGAATTTGAATCGACTTTATGGATACGCGATTTTTGTTTAATCTTTGAAACAAGGTTGTGTATAGTTTGGTTTCAGGTTAGGATTATAATTCATGTTCTTGGGAAATATTGTTGTTATCAATCTTCTCAATCGGTCATAATTCAAATTTCTTATTGTCTTTGTTCCTTTATCATATTACTTTTCAGGAAGTTTTGGAAGAGCAATGAAGGAGAGACTTTAGTTAATTTTAATGTGTTAGTCGTTGTAGTATAGTGGTGAGTATTCCCGCTTGTCACGCGGGTGGCCCGGGTTCGATCCCCGGTGTCATTTGCACTTTCTTCTCCAAAAGTGAGATTCCAATTGCTACCTTGTTTGACCCATCTACTCGCCTACCTCTGTGGTTCTCTAAAGAAGATTTTGCAACCTATGCATCTTTATATGAAAATCTGAAGAAACTTTATCATTTAATTTTCTTATTCATAATGTCATTGGGGGTTGGTATTGCGGTCTTTGGAACATTTAAAATTCAATGCAAATCATGTCGAGTGTTGTGTGAGAGAGCTAGGATGGACCTTTTTTATAATTTCCTACCGTGTGATTTAAATCTTTGTTGCATTATTTAACTTGAATGTAAATTTCGTTCTATTAAGGGTTACTTTTGAAAAGTTGCATGTTGTAAATTGCTTTTTTGCCAATCTTTTTTCTGAACCTTGTCTACAGGGAGGACTTTTACTCTTGGAATTTTTGGAAACTACCACCTCCTACTATAGATATTTGAAAGGTTCCCATGAATTTTTTTGGCTCAATTATGATCGTCGGATACGGATGTGCGCAGGCTATGCTGCTCCAAGAATTATACGGGTAAATTTATCAGTTCGACGTAACTACTTTGAGTAGGATTAGGTTTTAGTAATTAGATACTTGATATATTTTGTATAGTTTTAACACAAGTGTTTGCTTTATTTTAATCAGAAACTTCATAGGGATATCTTTATATTTGTTCTAGCATAATATGTTCAATATTTCCCCTGGAACTGAAGTATTGAAGATAGTAATTTGAGTGATTTTATTGTATTGTTGAATGTTTTCACCATTCCATGTGTTTAATCGTGCATGCTACTTCATTATTTTAGTTTTTTTTGCTAATACAGGTTATATATATATATATATATATATATATATATATATATATATATATATATATATATATATATATATATGTGTGTGTGTGTGTATGTGTGTGTGTGTGTATGTATCTGAGTCCAACAAGAACCACCTTATTATGTTGTTGACATGTACACTAAATTGATTGATTAGAACTCATAATTTGGTGGATGGAACTCTTTTGAGATAGCAGAATGGAGCTTTTCCCTGTTTGATACAAGAATATCTTTTATGTGATGGTATCTTGAAGAGTTATACAACGTGGACCTGGCATAACGAAGTTGTACACCTTTCAACCTTATTTGAAAGTCAAGAGTTTAATCCATATTGTGAGGATTGCATGGAAGATATGATTGAAGATATTGGACAAGAAAATTTTCGACGAGCACACGTGTATGGTTCATTGAAAGATGATTAAGAAAATACTTTA